>Ga0210410_10000132_pt1 | contig 112931 bp, 96 predicted proteins | sample IncBWC4MmetaG_FD_161058 | JGI IMG/M metagenome (GOLD analysis project Ga0210410, IMG submission 161058) | Forest soil microbial communities from Barre Woods Harvard Forest LTER site, Petersham, Massachusetts, United States - Inc-BW-C-4-M | ecosystem: Environmental > Terrestrial > Soil >...
GGGCTCGATCTCAACTACACCGTCTTCGACTTCGGCGCCCGATCCGGTCGAATCAGTGCGGCGAAGGCGGAGCTTCTGGCGGCCAATTTCGCATTCAATGACACACATCGCAACATCATTTACCAAGTAGAGCAAGCTTATTATCGACTGTTACGTTCTGTAGGGCAGGAAGACGCTGCGCGCGCGAGCCTTGCCAACGCGCAAGCAGTTCAACAGGCTGCGCAAGATCGCTTGGCACACGGTCTCGCAACTTTGCCCGACCTATTGGAAGCGCGGAGCGCGACGGCACAGGCGGACTATGACCTGCAAGCTGTGCTAGGAGCTGAGGAGATCGCGCGAGGAGATTTGGCCACTGCAGTGGGGACGTCCGCATCCGCCGTAATTCACGCCAAACTGCTCGATCAGGTCCCGACTCCCGAGTCGATTGGCGATACGGTCGGTCTGGCGATCAGCCGCGCACTGAAACAACGCCCCGATCTGATGCAGCAGCTGACTGCAATAAGATCTGCAAATGCAAGAGTCAAGGAAGCGCGCGCGACATACTATCCTGCACTAATCGTCAATGCCGCCCCAGTCGCGCAATCGGTGTATGGCTTGCAGCAGCCGAACCCATGGTCGCACACGGGAGACTTGGTCGGGGGAGTGACTTTCAATCTCCAGTGGACCGTATTTGATGGGGGCGCAAGACGAAACAAGCTGGCACAAGAGCGGGCCAACGTTCACGCGGCAGAAGCACAAGCGAATGTTGCCCGCAACCAAATCGCTGATGAGGTTTGGGCCGCTTATTCGAATCTGAATACCGCCTTTCGGCAGCGGCAGGCAGCGCTTGCTCTCTTAGAAGCGGCCGACCAGTCCTATAGTGCCGCGCTCGAATCGTACAACTATGGTGTACGCAGTTTGCTAGACGTAACCGCGGCCCAACGGACACTTGCGCAAGCCCGCTCGGCCGACGTACTGGCGCGCACGCAGGTGCTCACCGCGCTCGCAGACTTGGCTTTCCGAACCGGGGATTCCATTCAGCCCAACAAGGCAAGGTCTCTACCATGACTGGACATGGCGACCAACGATTTGTGCGCTATGCATTCGCATTCGCTCCCTTGCTGCTTGTGGGGTGCGGACGAGCCCCCGCCGTGGATATCCTGGGTTCCTTTTTTCCCGCTTGGCTCATTTGTTTGGTGGCGGCGATATTGTTTACTGCTATCGGGCGATTTTTCCTTTTGCGATTCAACCTGAAAGTCGCTTTACCCGTCATCTTCTATCCGAGCTTTACCGCTTTTTTCACATTCGCACTGTGGTTAATTTTCTTCCACTAGCCGGGAAGAGCCCTCATGACCGTTGACACGAATACGACACCCCAAAGGCTGCTGAGCCGCGGACTCAGTATCGGCTTCGCGCTGGCGGCAGTGATGCTGGGCGCAGTGGCCCTTTATCGCGCCAATCACTATCCACGAACGGATGACGCGGCGGTTTTTGCGAACTTCATCGGGATAGCGCCGCAAGTAGGTGGACCGGTCATCCGCCTGAACGTGCGGGACAACCAGTTCGTGAAAAAAGGCGAACTGCTGTACGAAATTGATGAACGCCCTTATCAATACGCGTTGCAAAGAGCCATTTCCGAGCAAAGCGCTCTCGAAGGTCAGATCTCAGACGAACGCCGAAAGATAGCAGCATTGGTCAGCGCAGTTTCTGTCTCGCAGGCCAACATTCGCAGCGCCGAGGCTGACGTGGCGAGTTCAGCGCGCGCGGTCAACCGCCAACGTGCGGAATGGACTTACGCGAGCAACAATCTGCATCGTCTTGAGCCTCTGCTCACAAAGCAGTTTGTAACGGTAGATCAAGTAGATCGAGCGAAAACTTCAGAATTGGCAGAGTCCGAAGCTCTGCGGCAGGCCGAGTCCCGCCTGCAGTTTTCACAGGCGGCGTTGAACTCAGCCATCGCACAACATGAGCAAACTCAGCATGCCGTAACAACACTTGAGCCGCTAGTCAACCAACGTGGAGCAAGAGAGGCGGCAGTAAAGAGCGCTCAGTATAACTTGACCAACTGTCGCGTGTACGCGCCGTTCGATGCCTATGTGACGAATCTCACGATTTCTGAGGGCGCCTATGCCCACGTGGGCCAGCAATTGTTCACACTGATTGACGCGCGCACCTGGTGGGCAATCGGGAACTTTCGTGAAGGCCAGCTCAAGCGCATCACAGCTGGAATGCACGCTGATGTCTACGTGCTATCGAGGCCCGACCTGCATTTTTCGGGCGTGGTTGACAGCGTAGGTTTCGGCGTCACACCGGACCCGGATGTTGTTGGCACTTTACAGCCCGGTCTCCCGGACGTGCCGAGAACTCTGAACTGGGTCCATTTGGCTTCTAGATACCCCGTTCGTGTGCGCGTGTCCAACCCGCCTTCTGATTTGTTTCGAATTGGCGAGTCGGCCATCGTCACAATTCGCGGAGACTGAAAATGGCCACTGTTGCTCAAAGCCTACACGAGTCGCCCCGCCCAGTGCCTTGGATCCTCCAATTCCTCAAGGAGGAACTGGCTTCGTATCCGGGGCGAGCAGGAACAGTAACACGGATGGTGCTGGCTGCGACTCTGGTCATGATTATTTGCATGACCTTTCGTATTCCCTACGCGTTCGAGGGCGCGATTTACACATTCATCGTTTCGCGAGAGAGCCCCCGGGCCACGCTGCAATCAGCTGGAGCATCATTCCTTTTTATCGGAATTGGTGCAGCCTACGTCTTGATTTCCGCGGAGTTTGTTATCAGCGTTCCGATCCTGCATTTTCTCTGGATCATTGGTTCGTTTTTTCTGACTTTTTATGCACTCGGCGCGATGACCAATTACAGCGCAGCATCTACATTCGCCATTATGATTGCTGTCGCCGTTCCGATATGGGATCGCCACGTGTCAGCGGAAACTAACGTGGAAGATACGCTTTGGCTAACGCTAGCGGTATCGGTAGGAGCGATGGTGGCGGCCGCAGTAGAGCTCACCTTTGTCCGTGGAAATCCGGGCGACGATATTGTGCTGCCCATCGCCGAACGATTGTCTGCTATAGAAGGTTTGTTAGCCTGTTACGCAGAGGACTGTCCTCCAGATGACGCAAGTAAAAACAAAGTCACCAGGTTCGGCATGCTTGGAACGTCCAGCTTGCGGAGGCTCCTCCGTCGCTCTGAGTATTCGGCTCAATACAAGATGCAAATGAGTTGTGTTGTTGCACTGGTTGGAAGGCTCGTCGACATCACCGCGGCCTTGAGCGAACTTAGCTTTGAGCCCACCGACAGTGATACGAAACTATTGCGTTCTTTGGGATCGACCATAGCAATCATTCGCACCGATCTAACGAACCGACGACTTTCAAGCCCCATTCACTTTGATTCTGACCACGCCTTCTCCCATGTTCCGCTATTGACCGAAATGCAGAGTATCGTTTCCCTCCTTCCCCAAGCGTTCACGGAGTCTGAGTCAATGAAAGTGCAACTGTCGCTTTCACGCGACATGCCGCAATCGAGACTTATGCATCAGGACGCGTTCGTCAATCCCGAGCATCTTAAGTTCGCTGTGAAAGGGTGTTTGGCAGCTAGTGGCTGTTACATCATTTACAACGCCATTGCCTGGCCGGCCATCGGCGCGCCCGCGATGGCCACATGCCTGCTGACGGCTGTTTCCACGGTCGGAGCGTCTCGACAAAGGCAGATCGTGCGCTTCGCTGCGTTCGTGGTCGGCGGGTTTCTTATCGGGATAGGCTCGGAGATGTTCATTCTGCCGCACCTCGATTCAATTGCTGGATTCACTATTTTCTTCATATTTGTCATAGCGCTCGCCTCTTGGTTCATGACATCAAGTCCGCGATTGTCATATTTCGGATTTCAGATCGTTGTGGTCTTCTGCCTCATCAACCTGCAGGAGTTCACGAGGCAGACATCGCTTGCTGCGGCTAGGGACCGAGTCGCTGGGGTTGGCCTCGGACTATGCATGATGTGGCTTGCATTTGATCAGCTTTGGAGTACACCCGTGGCTGCGGAGATGACGGGGACATTCATTTCCACCCTGCGATTATTGGCCCAATTCGCACGAGAGCCACTTTCGAAAGATCTGAGAGTTGCCGCCGAACGCACCTTTTCACTGCGCGAGACGATTAACAGCAATTTTGACGAAGTCAGAGCGCTCGCCGATGCAGTGCTATTAGAAACTGGCCCTTCGCGTCGGCAGGACCTTGCTTTGCGCAGCCAAATCCTGCGCTGGCAGCCGCGGTTGCGGATGCTTTTCATAACGCGAGTTGCTTTGTGGAGATACCGGATCTGGATCCCCGGTTTTGAACTGCCCGCGCCGGTGGCAGCCGCGCAACAAAAATTCGACAAACATCTCGCTGACGTGCTGGATGGTATGGCCGATCGGATGTCGGGGAAAACCTCGGATAGACGCAACGGTTTCAGAAGCTCCGTCGCAGGTCTAGAAAAGACAATTTGTACCTACGATTCGGGAAACTCGCAAAGGGCGCTTCCGGCACAGCTTGGCGGATTTCTTTCGTTGTCCCGGAAAATAGCAAGTCTGACGATTTCGCTCGATAACGAGATGTCAGTACACTGACAGACTTTGTAGTCTGAAATGGTCGACTGTCCAGAATCCTCGTCGTTATTTCCCACACGCCGTTTGATCGCCATAGGGGCGGCAGTCACCCGCCGACCCCTGCCACACCACCGTGCGTACGGGTCCCGTACACGGCGGTTCGAGTTAGTTGCGCTAACAGCCATGGATCAACATCGGAAGTCGATGCGATTTGAAGTAAGCATTCTTGGCAAGCGGTCGGTTTTCGTCATCCAAAAACCCAGCTGGCCACATGTCACCCAGTGGACAGAGCGGCTTGAGCGAACTTTGTTTTTGAAAGAGCTGCTTCCTTTGCCTCGGTGCTTGCCACTAGAGTCACGTCGCGCATTCCAAACTCGATGCCAATTTTCCTGAGGAAGTCATTGGGCGGAGTGCCACCGGCGAAGATCCAGACGAAGTCGTTGGGGACTTCCAGCGAGATGCCGTTGACGGTAAGAATGACGGCATCTTGTTTGAATTCCACCGGATTCGACTTAAGTAAGACTTTGACCTTTCCTGTACGCATACAGTCTTCAATGCGCTTTGCATTCCTTTCCTTGATGCGACTGAAGCGTTCTTGCCGATAAGAGAGTGTGACTTTGTTGCCGCTTTGATTGGCCAGACCCATCGCGGCTTCGATCGCACTATCCCCGCCCCCCACGACGAGAATGTTCTTGTTCACGTAGTGGTCAGCTTCGATCAGTCGGTACATCACTTTTGGCAACTCTTCTCCTTTCACCCCGAGCTTCCGCGGTTCGCCGGCACGGCCGAGTGCCAGGACTACCGCGTGGGCGCGGTATAGGTTCGTTGCGGTCGTCACCGTGAAGATGCCATCCTCTCCTTTCTTTATGTCTTCCACCTTCGCGCTCGTACAGACATTAAAATCGGCGCGATTCAGAATCATGTCCCAAAAGGCAAGCAGATTTTCTTTGGAGAGCTCCGTCTTCTTGAACTTGCCGTACATGGGGAATTCCACAGGGCTAGTCATCACCAGTTTCTGGCGTGGGTACTTTGCCACTGTTCCGCCTATTTCGTCGCGCTCAATGGTAATGTAGTTTAGCTTGTTCTCGATGGCGCGCAGCGAGGCACTGATGCCTGCGGGTCCGGCTCCAACAATGAGTGCGTCGTAAATTTCCGAGCGATTTCCGCTCGTCCTGGCTTTCATCCGATTGACAATCGTATCGATGCAGGCGCGACCCTGGTTCACAGCGTTCTTGATCAAAGCCAGACCCCCAAGTTCTCCGACGATGAACAGATTCTGGATACTGGTCTCGTACTCCGGCGTCAGGCGCGGCATGTCTGCGCTCATACTCGGGCTTGCCATCACCATCGTGATCGCTCCGACAGGACAGGCCTCGGCGCATAGACTATGGCCGATACATTTGTAGCCGTTCACGATAACTGCCTTGCCTCCCAGCATGGCCAGTACATCGCCCTCGGGACAAACCGTGGTGCAAGTGTGGCAGCCGATGCAGTATGTGGTATCGATATGCGGATGCTGGGCCTTTGGTCCTTCGGAAAACACTTTCCCCTTCTCGGCAGCTTCGCGTGCTTGTTCCTCTCTCTTCTTGAGCTTGCTCAAATAGCCGCGGACGAAGATCAGAGTGACCACTGTAGCGATCACGAATGTGATGAGGTTGTCCATGCTGTTTTCCCTAGAAGTAGCCCATCATTATTACTGTGACAATATGGATCAGGGCGAGGACTGCAAACGAGTAACTGAACGGCTTATGGATCACGTGCCACAGATGGAAAACCTGTTGTGAGCGCGATAGAAATAGAACGCGCTTGGCGAGGGCTGCTTCCTCTCTCGCATGGGAGATCGCCCTTTCAAGAGCTGGATGTCGAGTCGGCAAAAGACCCCCCAGAGCTTGCAGTTTTTCGGTGAATAGCAACGTGCGGCGCCTGAGCTTGGCGATACGGAAGCAGCGAGCCCCGTCGAGGACGACCATGTAAACCAAGGCCACAGCGATCGGCAACTTCTTTACGCGTTCTGGACTGGGCAAACGCATTAGCGACTGCAGGTCAGCCTGAGGCAAAAGTTTCTGGTCCTGAAGTTGCTGCGCCAGCCGAGCCTGGACTTCCTGGAGCTCTTTCATCGACAATTCCGCCGCGTTCAGGCTGCGGGGAATCTGCGAGTACAAGTAGCGTCCGATGATCCCGCTGAGGGAGACGGCCAGCATGATCCAGAACGCGATACCGGCGAATCCGCCGAACTTGAACGATGCATGGAACGCGATGACAAACGGCGCGGCTAGTCCGAGCAGAACATGGAAGTCGAGCCAGTGCCTGGAGATCCCCTGCTGGGAAAGCCATTTCCAGCGTTTGCGCAGCGGATAAAGGAATATGACCAGGAACATGCCAAAGCCGAGGAAGCCAAGCTTTAATCCAATCGCGCCGCTAGGCTTCAACATGGCATGCTTCGGGGAAAACGGGCGACCGGCGGAGGCGAGGGTGTAGTAGCTGAAACCGTAGATCGCCAGAGCGGTGATCAGGACAATGGCGACCACGTAGCCCGACACGAGAAGGCCATCGTGACGGCGGTCTTTAGTTGGAACGGATATGGCGGCAGTTGCGATTGCGGCGTTGGCACTCATTTGCTTGAGACTTGCTCCTCCGTGGTTACTGAAAATCGTTTGTAGTCCGTAAAGCGATGGGTGTTTCGCCAGCGTTGGCGTGGCGTCTCCACCTCGACGATGGCCACGACCGGGAACCAGTGGGGCTCTTTCAGGTCGTGAAAAGGATCTGGCGCGAATGTCACTTCCGATTGCAGGGACTTGAGACCGACATCCTCCAAGGTGTTCGCAATTCCGGCCACAATCTTCGCGATCGCGCCGGTTTGCGTGTCAATCCAAGCCGTGCCGGAGAGTTCCAGCGGGTATTCACGGCCGCGCAAGGCCAGGGCTGCGGGAGATCGGGTCCCGGGAATGTGCTCAAAGCTGATTTTGGAGAACCGCCGCCCATCGAGCGTTTCATCCGGAAGCAGGGCAAACTTGAAACTCTGCGCATAATAAGGATGAAAGACCAGAAACAGGGTTGCGAACCCATTGCTCACGAGCAACGGTCTGTTTTTCTTATCCTGTTTGGCTTCGTGCACCGGCAGGCGTGACTCGGCCAGAGTCAATTCACCGCCGGGATTGGTCAGGATTACGAGATAGTCGTAGGTGGATTCTTCCTTCAACTCGACCTTGCCATCCTTACCTATTTTTTCCTGCTCGACCTGCTCCGTGCACTTCACATCCGAGAACTGATCGAGAAAGCCGGCCACCTGAGTATTGGTGCGAGCTAATAAGTCATCCAGATTGCTGCCGGGCGTGACGGGTGCGCTGGAAAAGCAGACCCCGCATAGCGCGAAGAAGACAACAGTGCTGCGCCAAATCACGACATTTGTCCGAACTATCATTCGTGACGCCTTTCCTTCGAATCAAAGCGGTAGCCAATGGTGAACATCCACTGGTCATAGCTCAACTGCCCGCGATTGGCGGTGTAGCCTCCCTGAACAAAGTAATGAGACCCTAGATTGCTCTCGACGTTGCCGGTGATAAAACGGTATTGGTTGGTACTCGTAAATGCAGAGGCAAAGTTCTGATCTCCTGCCAGGACCTCGAGCCGCAGACCGTCAAGAAAGTTTCGCGACAGCGAAAATGCGCGGTAGGAACCGTTCCCAAATGAGCTGTTGAATCGCGCATAATGCGCATCGGCCCGCAAGCCGAGCCAAGGCAGGCGTCCAAACGTGATTCCGTACATCTGATTCAGCGAGCTGGTCGTATCGCCTGTCCGGTTGCTGCGTCCTACATCGGTGTAAACGGAAATCTGCTTCCACACTTCAACCCGTCCGCCCACGCTGAAGCCCTGGAACAGATACTTGTCCAGCAGTCCGGTGCCAATCAGAGTCGGGTCGAAGGTTGGAATGTCCCGAAAATAGTTGTAGTTGAAATCGAGTTCCAGCCGAGGATGCGGCTGAACGCGCACCGTAAGAAAATTGACGCTCAAACCCGGACCGGGTGCTGGCACGGCTGGGTTGCCGCTCGGATTATCGGCCTGCAAGGAATCGTAGATCGACAGATATCGCTTGTAAGAAACGGTGTTCTCAAAGAAGACGAACGGCCGGTCCTGCTGCCAGTTCACCATGCTGATTCCGGCGCCCGACGTGCTGCTGTAGTGGACGCCATCGAAGCTGCCGCCATCAAAATTGATGAAGGCACCGGAGATGACACGACCTGGGCTGTAATTCCATGAGGTTGGATCGGGAGTCGAACCGCCGAAAATCCCAAGCGTCGTTCCCTTCGCGAGCCTCTTTCCGAAGTAACCGCCGTCGATGGTGTTGAGGCTCGGTGCCCATGGCAAATACAGGCGCCCGAATCCCGCGACCAGAGATGAATTCGGGTTGTCGTAGGTCATGCTGAGGTGATACGTGCGGTTGATTAAGTCCTGCAAAGTCTGCTGGCCTGCAGGCGCCTGCGATGTGAATCGGCCGCGCCAGTAGCCGCTCAAGTTCCAATAAGTTCCGTTGATGCGGGTGATGTCTCCGCGGAAAATCATGCCCGCATCTGAGCTTGTAATCGCAGAAGTGCCGTGGCTTATCGTGCTCAAGTAGTCGACGCCGATGCGACCGCGCGCGCGGTTCACAGAGGGCATCGGCGGCCGCGGTATTTCGTCGCGTACTTCTTCGTCGAGAGGATCGCCCTCTGTGAAGGTGATGACGGCAGGGTACTTTCGCGTAGCGCTCAGAGCTCGCTGCTGTACCAGCGCCTCTGAGTCCCCAGAAGAGAGATAAGCGAGATCGCCGGGCTTAACCGAACGCTTCGGCGCATGAATGTCGGTGACAGCGGAAGTTTCAGCGACCGCGGTTACTACCAGTTCGGCGACGACTCCAGCATCCTCGGGCTCGACGGCAACGCCTTCGCGAGGAACGTGGTCGGATTCCTGAACCTCCAGCTTCATGCCATCAGTCAGGCCCGAAGTGCGGCCCCCGTCGAGGTAGGCAACGCCTTCGGCTACGTACTTTACTTTGAAAACGGTCCGCAAGCTGGGATCTGCCGCGCGAACCGTCAGGATTGCCTGCGTGCTTTCGGAAGTTGCTGCCACCGGAGTGCTGACAGTCTGCCTAGAGGTGCCGCTACTGCCATCGTCCGTCGCATGCGACGAAGACTGCACAACCTGAGCCGGATCAAATGCGGGCTGCTCCACGTGGGGTGGTGAAGATGCAATCGCCGGCGGGGGCTGCGGCGTTGAAGTGAACTGAGGCGATGCAGAAGAGTCTACGGTCGCAGGCCGAGAAACACTGTTCGACACAGCCGGAGAAGTCTGCATTCGCGAGGGCTCCTCTACCGTAGCAGTTAGATCGCTGTCGTCTTGTGCTTGTGGATTTCCGTGACGCCGAAAGATGCCGGTCACCTTTCCCGAGGCACCCGCTCCCGGCGCGCCTTGAGACGAACCGGTTCGCAGCTTCACGGTGGCATGGATATCCAAAACGATCCGCGTTTTTTCCTGTCTCATGGTGTATTGATGGGGCTGGTCAAGATCCACCACGATGCGGACGACCGGGGGGTTGTCGCTGTACTGCGCCGTCCGCACTTTCTGTACACCATTGAAGTTGATGTTCACGCTTCCCGGCTTGGTTTCACATTTGGCGCTGACTAATTCCAAGACGATTCGGTCGGGATGACTTACGGTCCGCACCGAGGCTTTCGCTGGCAAACTCAGCGTTACTTCAATTCGCACGCCAGATCCCTGCTTTTCTGTAGCAACGTCGTGCACAACTCCAATTCTGTTTTGCGCGTTCGCACAAGACGCTAACAGCATCACCATTCCGAGTCGTTTCTGTACTGCCCTCATGGCCTGTTCACTCGCTGGCGTCCAGTTGCCGCCGAAAGGTGTCCAACTCTCTTATCCGCCACCCTTTCCATTGGGATGGCACTGATAGCAGTTCGGGCTGTTATAGACATAACCAGAGACACCCTGGTGCTGCTGGTCGGTTTGCGTCTTCCCGTGACAAATCGTGCAGGAGAAAATCGCGTAGTTCGATGGATTCGTGTGGCAGTTGCTGCACGTACTCGCTCCTCCATGCTTCATAGGGAACCAGGTGTGGTTAAATACGGCGCCCTGCCATGAATTGGTAGAGTGGCAGATCTGACAAGTGGTCGGGAATCCAGCCGCCTTATGGTTCGGGTCCGTGGTGCCGTCGTAGTCCTTCTTGTGGCAGGAGTAACAGTCCGTGGGAACGTTTATGTAGTTGTTGTTTACGTGGCACTGGTTGCAGGGTACGGTCTTGTGCGCACCAGTGAGGGGAAAAATCGTTTTACTGTGATCGAAGGTTGCGGGAATCCACGCCGCCGTGTTGTGGCACACTTCACATTGCTGAGGGAAGCCTACTTGCGCATGATTCGGGTTGTTAGTTTTGTTGTAGTCCGTCAAGTGACAGGCAACGCAAGCCGTGTTCGTGAGTTTGTAGTTTCCGTTGATGTGACACTGCGAACATTGCAGCGTGGTATGGGCGCCGGTCAACGGAAAGCCGGTACTGCTGTGGTTAAACTGTGCGCCAGACCAGGATGACGTGCTATGGCAGGTGTCGCAGGTCGTGGGAAATCCTGCCTGAGCGTGATTGGGATCGGTGGTGTTGTTGTAATCCTTCATGTGACACGTGGAGCACGCGCCACTAGTCAGCTTGTAGTTCCCATTCACGTGGCATTGCGCGCACGGCAGAGTAGTGTGCGCTCCGGTTAGAGCAAAGCCCGTGCTGGCGTGATTGAAACTAGCATTTCCCCAGCTCACGGTGCTGTGGCAAACCTGACAGGTCTGAGGTATCCCGGCCTGCACATGGTTCGGATCAGTAGTGCCCTGGTAATCCTTCAAATGGCAGGACACACAGGACGTATCGGTGAGGTGGTAATTGCTGTTGACATGGCACTGCGAGCAGGCCGTAGTGGCGTGCGCCCCTGTAAGCGGAAACCCGGTGTTGGCATGGTTGAAACTGGCCTTGGCCCACGAGTTCGTGTTGTGGCAAGTTGCGCAGGTAGTCGGGATGCCCGCCGTTTTGTGGTTTGGATTGGTCGTGCCGTTGTAATCCTTCATGTGGCACGAGGCGCAGTCTGTATTGGTCAGCTTGAAGTTTCCGTTAATGTGGCATTGCGAGCATTGCAAGGTGGCGTGTGCACCCGTCAGCGGAAATCCCACCAGGCCGTGATCGAACGTTGCAGGCTGCCACGCGCTCGTAGTGTGGCAAGTCTGACAGGTCTGTGGGAGATTCAAAGTCACATGGTTCGGGTTCGTGGTGCGACGGAAATCCGGCAAGTGGCAGCCGACACAATCCGCAGGCGTGCCTTTGAATTTTCCCCCAATGTGGCAAGCCGTGCACCCGAGCGTGGCGTGCATTCCGGTCAGCGCAAACCCGGTGAATTTCAAGTGATCAAATTTCACTCCAAACCAATTGTCCATGCCGTGGCACTGTTCGCACGTAGTAGGGAAGCTTGCGGTCACGTGGCTGGGACCGGTGGTGTTCTGATAGTCGGTTGCATGGCAGGAGTAGCACTGCGTTGCCAGCCCCTGGAACTGCCCAGTCGCTGCGCCTTTGTGGCAGGAGTCACATTCCAAGGCGGCATGTGCGCCGAGCAGCGGGAAGCGATTCTGGTGCTGCTGGATTTGTTGTATTGCCACTTGCCATCCCTTGACCGAGTGGCACTGTGCACAATTGGCTCCAAACTGGCGCTGATGAATGTCGGCGTGGCAGTCGGCGCATTTTTGACTCACGTTGGTAAAGACCGGCTTGATGTGGCACTGGGTACAAGCCACGTTCTGGTGCATGCCGCGAAGCGGGTATCGTGTCTGATTGTGATCAAATTCCGGAACGTTGCGGATCGGTTTCCAGCCACTAAGGGTGTGGCAATTTTGGCAAGGGATATTCAAAGGGCCATGCGGGCTGCGCGTGCTGGCAGAAGCCTGCCACTGCGCGACTCCGGGAACTGCGGAGGCGAACAGCAGCAACGACACGATCAGATTGATCAGAGTCCCTGAACCCAACATGCCCATCCACTTTTGAAAACCAGAAAGCCGCAAGAAACAGAAACGAAGATGAATTGAAGACGACTTAAGCAATTCGACGCCCAGTCAGGGTAGATGGTTGTGTACGTCGCGGAAAGTTACGCAAGTCGGTGTTCATCACGCCATTTCATGACGTGTCCAAATTTCTGTCCAGGGAATGCTTGCATAGTTGCGAAATGTAAGTTCGTCGCAGTTGCCGCATTTTTTACGCAGAGCAAGAGAGTGTTCAAAAAACTCGACTTGTACAAAAATTTGTTCATCGTCTGCGATCGCTGCTGGAAAAGATGGATTACCTCCGTAACCTGAGCCAGGATGGGCGGTCAGTTCGCGGACTTCGGCGGAATGTTGGATCCGTGGCACGCGGCACAGTCTTTGGGAGTGGGCCTATAGAACAGGACAGTCTTGTCACCCGTGACGTGCGTTAGTTTGTGGCAGCCTTCGCAGCGCACATTGCGATGCGCGCCTTTGAGAGAGAAAGCGGTTCCGGTGTCGTGATCGAACAAGGAAGGTTTCCACTTAACGCTGTTGTGACAGTCGGCACAAGGTGTTTTCTCACCTTTGGCAAATTGCCGGCCATGAATATCCTGGTGACATTCTTCGCAGCTCGTCGGCGCTGTTTTGAAATCCGCATCAATCAGTTTAGTGCTCATGTTCTGCGGTTTGTGGCAGTCGATACAAGCCGTGGCGCGGTGAGTTCCCAACAGAGGGAACGAAGTCTTGGAGTGATTGAAGCTGGAGAGTTCTTTCCATGACTTGGTCGAGTGACAAGCTTCACAACCAATCGGGCTTCCGCCGGCTCGCACCTGCAACATGCGCTGCTTAAATTGGCCTTTGTGCGGATCGGCATGGCAACTGGTGCAAGAAAGATCCTGCCAGTGATAGATCACGGCTGGTCTTGGCTTGAACTCCGCGGACTCTTTGTGGCAGTCACTGCATGGGACCGCGATGTGCCCTCCAGTCAGGATGAAATGCGTCTGTTTGTGGCGAGCCAGGGTGAAGGTAGAGGGCTTGTAACCTTCAAGATTGTGGCACTGGTCGCAAGCGTTGAGATACGGTGCCGCCGCGAACTGCCCGGCATGCTGATCGCTGTGGCAGTCGGTGCAGCGCTGGAACTTGACTTTGAACAAAGTATCTTTGCCCTTGGGAATGTGGCACTGATCACACTGCACCCGCGCATGTCCTCCTTGCAACGGATAGGCAGAGGTCGCATGGTCCTTCGCTGTGAACTTCGACGGTTTCCATCCATCCACGGTATGACACGAGGAACACTCGGGGCCGGAAGGCCGCTCGGCGAATTGGCCCTTGTGTGGGTCGGGTTTGTGGCAGTTCATGCATTGCTGAAAAGCCAGCGGCTTTTTGAAATCCCCACTGCCGTGACACTGAATGCAGTCGACCGTGATGTGCTTTCCGAGCAGCGGGTATTTCGTCTTTGAGTGGTCGAAGCGCTCGCTGACCGCCTCCGAAGAAACCTTCTTCCACCCGTTGGTGTTATGACAAGTCTGGCAGCCTTGCGCGAAGCTTCCACGGTGAGGGTCGGAATGACAGTCGGAACACAGTGAGAAGGGTATTCCGATGTAGCGGGGTTTGTTGTCAGGCCCGGGCGTGTGGCATTTCTGACAGGATACCTTCGCATGGGAACCAGTAAGAGGATAGCGCGTTTTCGTATGATCGAATTGTTCAACCTTGATCGTCTTCCAGTCTTGATCGTTATGGCACTGCAGGCAATTTATCCCAAGCCGGCCTTTGTGTTCGTCCTGGTGGCACGTGACGCAGGCGGGCGAAACGCCGAGGAACGTCCGGTTCAGGTCTTTAACCTTGATGGTCGCGCGCTCAGAGGAAGACACTTTGTCGGCTGAGTGACATTTTTCACAGGTCAAACCCACGTGCTTCCCTTCGAGAATATATCCTGTTTGCTTATGATCGAATGTCTTCGCATCCCACTTGACGATGGGGAAGTTCTCACCGTTGTGCTCCGAGTGGCAACTGACGCACTCTTTGCTCGAGCCCGGGTTGAGGTGATAAGTAGCGTGCAGTCCCTTTCGATTGATCAGGCGGGTAGCGATCTCTGCATGACAATCGAGACACTTGAAGTTGGCTTCACCTGCACCCAGCCGGTGGCAAGTGGTGCAGTTAGTGGTGCCGTTCAGAGATTGATGCGCACGGGAAAGAGGGCCAGGAGAGATCTGAGCTGTTGCTGAGCAAATGAAAAGAAGTGCACCCGCAACGACCTCGAGGATCAGGCAACATTTACTTGGTTTTGCCATTTGAGATCAGCTGCAATCCCTGCTGGAACTGCAATCGTTACCAGTTTCTTTGAGTGTGCGCAAGGTGCAAGAAGTCTCAAGTCGCACGTTAGTCACCTTTCAGCCCCGCGCCGTTTATCACCGGGGTGGGTAAACTTGCTCCGTTGTCCAGATGTTTCGGCCGGAGCGAAATCAGGCCCTGCACGATTTCCGTACAAAATTCTGAACTTAGCCGCAAGAATTCTTGACAGTTGTGATCCGCATCACACGACCCTGTGCGCTGGCTCCCCGAAGACAAAGCCAGAGCTGGGTACACTGTAAAGGGAACGATCTCCTTCAAGAAATGTGACTCCGATAGTCGATGTTTGCCTTTGGGGAGGTGTGGACATCCTCATGCTCGCCGTCGATGCGGTGGAGCTCGGCGGCTAGTAAGAGGCGTGCGACGGAAGGAAACCCGTCTGGCCGACAACGTGCTTGAGCGGGGATGGGCTGAGGGCGTTTCTTCAAGAAGAGAGGTTGGGGCGGTGGGTCGTTTGCTCGGCGCGATTGCACACGAGATTGGTGTCGCTGCCTCGAAACAGCTGCCCGGAAGGGGAACGCGATGTCCGGACCGCGTCGGCTGAGGCCACGAGATTAGTCATGCTGACCAGCGAGTTCGTCGCTGGTTCTGGCTACATGCGAGAGTATTGCGAAACATCAAAACGGGAATAGATACAAATGGGACGAATTCTTCTGGTTGACGACGAACCGAGTATGCGGCGTATCTTGGCGTCGAATCTCCGCCAGGACCAACACGAGATCTGGGAGGCGACGGGCGTACAAGAGGCGCAGTTTAGCCTGGCAGCAAACGATTTCGATGTCGTCGTTACCGATCAGAAGATGCCGGACGGCGAAGGCTTGGCGGTGATGGCGTCGGCCCAGGAAATCGACTACACGATTTCTGTCGTTTTTCTGACGGCGGTGGCCAGTATCGAACTGGCCGTCGAAAGCATGCGTCATGGCGCCTTTGACTTTCTCACCAAGCCATTCCAACCGGAGGTCGTCCGCGCCACCGTGCGTCGCGCGTGTGAACGTACCCGGCTCCTGCGCGAGAACGTTCTGCTGAAGGATAGGGTGGTCCGTCTGGAGGGAGAATCTGAAATCTACGGCGAAAGCGAAGCCATACGCGACGTTCGCGACCGCATCGCTCGCGTGGCGCCGACGCCTGCCACCGTTTTGATCACGGGAGAAACTGGCACGGGCAAGGAACTGGTGGCAAGGGCGATTCAGCGAAACAGCGCTAGAGCGCACAAGCCGTTTGTGGCCGTGAATTGTGCCTCATTCACCGAAACTCTGCTCGAAAGCGAACTCTTTGGCCACGAAAAAGGCGCGTTCACGGGAGCAGATCGTAGCCGCCAGGGACTGTTTGAGGCTGCGCATGAGGGTACATTGTTCCTCGATGAAGCTGGAGAAATGTCCCTTGCGGCGCAAGCCAAACTGTTGCGCATTCTGACTGACGGTCAACTGCTCCGAGTTGGGTCGACTCGTCCACGCAAGGTGGACGTCCGCGTTCTGGTCGCAACCCATCGGAATCTCGAGCAGCGCGTCCGCGAAGGTTTTTTTCGGGAGGACCTTTTCTATCGTCTTGCCGTGGTGCCAATCCACCTGCCACCTCTGCGCGATCGACGTGCAGACATTCCGGGCCTCAGCGAAATGTTCTGCCGGCAGGTTGCGACCGAACTTAAGATGCCTCCGCGACACATCAGTCCCCAAGCGTTAGAGCATCTGCAGCAATATCTGTTTCCCGGAAATCTGCGGGAACTGAAGAACCTGATCGAGCGTGCTTACATCCTGACCAGCAGTCTCGAGATTGGAATTGAGGACCTTCCCGTGGTCCGCGGTGCAGAAACGACGCCCACGAACGGCAAAGAGGGGGAACATTCCCTTCAGCACCCGACCTTGTCCGCGTCGGTCCCGTTTGATCTCACGGAACTGCTGGAGCGAACTGAAAAAGAGTTGATTCTCCAGACACTTTCGGCCACCGGAGGGGCGCAGGCCGAAGCCGCGCGCCGGATGGGACTATCCCGCAGCGCTTTGGCTTACAAACTCAACAAATATGAAATAAGAATAGCCGCAGAATAGCGTTATTTACTGGGCACAAAGATTAGTCCGGATTTAGTTCACCCGCGTTTGCGATGCAGTGAAATCGTTGGCGAGGAGTTCTCCGTGGCAGGAACCGTCCAGAACATCAACCGAACCGTTGGCTTCGTCATTGGAGTTCTAAGGCGGCCGCTCGCCTGGACGGTTAACCAGATCGTCTTCTCCGAAGCTCTTGCTTCCACCGTTAGCGATGCTCGTTTGCTGTCACTTCAGCCAGTTTTCATGGTTAGTTGCGCCGTCGTGGCCCGGCGGAGTTATCAATGACAATCAATGTTGTTTGCGTGATCCGCAAATCGTTGCCGGTACGAAGTACGAAATCGTCCAAAGTGACTTCCATCACAGCCCACGGACGTGTCCGCGGGATAAGCTTGTTAGCAGCTACCGGCCTTCGCAGGCAATTCCTGGATCTATTGAGGAATAAGCCGGAGGTGGGAAGTGTTCGGCACAAGAGTGATAAAGCGGAAAAATTCACGCCTTAGCATTTGGGTAAAGGGCGCTGCGTTATCCCTGCTTCTCCTGGTTCTGGTTGCCCTCCTCTCACTTATTCCAGTGGTTCGTGATTCAGAGATGCGGTTGACTGATACTTTCTTTCGTCTGGCTCCGCCTCTTCCGCAACGATCCGTAGCAGTGCTGGTCTTGATCGACGAGGAGAGCCTGCGGCAGTACGGTCGCTGGCCTTGGTCGCGTGAGGTTCTCGGCCGATTGATAAACAATCTCACACGGGCCGAAGCGCGCGTGATTGGCCTCGACATCCTCTTGTCCGAGCCGCAGTCAACCGAGGCCGATGCAAGTTTACAGACATCGCTGCAAGCAAGCGAGCGGGTGGTGATTGTCGACAAGATTGGTGCCTTTGCTGACGGGCCGCATTGGGTAGAACCCTTGCCGGAATTTTTACGAGCTGCAGTCGCAATAGGACACGTCCAAGCTGTTCTTGACGCGGACAGTGTTTGTCGGCGCTTTCCGCCGAGCGAACTGACCATCGATGGCCAACGGCTGGCTTTTGCCGTAGAGGTCGCGCGGCAAATCGACCCGCATCGAACGTCTGAATTTCTAGACTCATATGGCGTTTCCTCTGACGATTCTGTCAACGTCAATTTGGCTGCGCCGATCTTGGTCCGTATTCCTTTCCGTCGTAATGCGTTCGAAACCATTTCAGCCTCCACTGTGCTCAATGGAGGTAATCTAGCCGCAAGATTCGCCGGACGCCCGGTCCTGGTCGGATTCGGCGCGACCGAGATCAGCGACCGTTTGAATACACCTTTATCCACGGAAATTCCGGCGCCGGGAATCGAACTGCATGCCCAGATTCTCGATGCCATCCTGACCAGGCGTTCCATCCGCGAAGTGCCGCCTGCGTTTGGTGCCGTAGCGTTAGCGTTCAGTTGCCTCGTCGCCGTGGTCGTGTTTCGCACATGGCACAGTTGGGCTGCGGTTGGCCTGCTTGCGGTGCTCGCCATTGCTGTGTATGCAATCGGGTTTCTGACATTCGTGTCGGTTTCACAGATCCTGCCCACTGGAGCAATGCTGTTAGCGGTGATCATGGGACCTTTGGTGGTGTTCACGGCGGATTTCGTCGTGGTGGAGCGCAGTCTGACGCAGCAATTGCTGGAACTGCGCTTTTGGCTAAGCAAGCAGGGGAAACAGACGGCTTTTCCGAAGAAGGCTGACCTTTCGTGGAAGCTCGATTTGCTGGAGACGCTTGAGACAGAACTCGGTTCGCTTTATGAACTGCATAAGACTCTGCTGGAATCGACGCAGGATCTGGTCGCAATCTTCGACCAAAGAGGCAGCCTCATCTTGAACAATCAAGCCTTCGCGGCTGTTCTGCCGTCTACGACCTCTGGCCTGACTCTCTCTCAACTATCTGAGCGATGGATTTCAAAAGACGACGCGCCGTTTGTGAGCGTCGGCCTTGGCCGGGAAGGAGAGGTCTATCTTGGCGATCAGCTGTACTCAGTTCGACTCGTGCCCTTACCTCCAACTCGACTTTCACCAGGCGGAGGAACCATCGTAACGCTCTCTAACTTGCAAACTCGTGTTGAACGAGATCGGGCTCGTGCCGAAACATTGGCATTTATTACCCACGAACTCCGAACTCCGTTGGCCTCGATCCAGGGTTTTGCGGACCTCATGATTCGCTACCCTGGCTCGGCTGATTGTGAAGGTGCGGCCGAAACCATCCTGTGGGAGTCGAAACGCTTGCTGGCGCTCATCAATAGTTATCTCGACGTTCTCCGCTTGGATGCCGGAGCGAAGCCGGTCAGAGCCGACGCACTGGAGCTCCATGACATCGTCCGGCAGGTTTTCGACATCCTGCGGCCATTGGCCACCGCGGCGAATATGCATTTAGCTTTGGAGACGAGTGCCGCGGTCGTCACCGTCGGAGACGCTCCCTTGATCAGCGGTGCTGTCCTCAACCTGGTGAGCAATGCCATCAAGTACGGTAAGCCTGGCGGTGACATAACAGTTCGTTGCTCCAGCCGCGAAGAGAGCGTGGTCATATCCGTGCAGAATCAGTGCGAGCCCATCTTAAAGGAAGATATCCCCCATCTGTTCGATGCTTATTACCGAGGAAAAAACGGGGAGAATCGCAAGCCGGGGTGGGGCCTTGGTCTTGCGTTCGTAAAACGCGTTGCTGAGAAACATGGTGGTTCAGTACGTGCTGAAAGTGGACGGACGGGAATGACATTCGAGATTTACTTGCCTTCGAGAACGAACGAAGAGATTCCATTTGCGGTGACACCATGACATGTTCCCAATGTACTCGTATTGCCTTGATGACGGTCGTCGTACTTATGCTCGCGGCAGCACAAACCGCCCCGCTTCAGCCGACAGTTCTCCCCATCGGCTCGGCGGAAATCAGCGAGGTCAAAGGCACGGTCGTACTCCATTCTCCACAGGGCTCACTGCTAACTGCCCAACGGGGCACAACCCTGGATTCTGGAAGCACTATTGAAACCACCAAGGGGAGCCTTCTGCTGGACTTGCAGGATGGTTCACAGGTGTTAGTGAAGGCTCATAGTAATGTCGTGCTGAGGGCTCCCAATGAAGGAAAAGGCTACTCACTCGAGCTTTTTATCGGAAATGTTCTGGTAAAGGTACGCCAGCGCTTGGGAAATAATCCTTCCTTTCGAATGGGAACCCCCACCGCCGTCATTACAGTCCGCGGTACGCGTTTTTCCGTGAAGGTGAACAAGCGCGCTACGAGGGTCGAGGTGTTCGAGGGTCTCGTTGAAGTCGCAGGATTAATGCAAGGCTCTCCCCATGTACTGATCAGGCCCGGATTTTCAACTGGAGTGGAACGTGATCGAGGTCCGGAGCAGCCGCGTGAGATAGGCCCGGGGGAGCTACCTGACAGCGGACCCGGGGGCGAGGGTTCCCGGAACCCAGGGATGGGCCAAGAGCGGGAAGACCAACCCCAGAACCAACAGAAGCAGGAACACCCGAGCCAGAATTCCTCCGAAAGAAAACCGGACTGATCAGTCTTCTGTCGGCATATCGACGCAGATTCTTTCCGCGATGCCAGTCGCTTCACCGGAGGTCGAGGTTGCAAAGCTTACCGTCGTCGGGGGCCGACACAAAGGATACCTTTGCTTGGTAAAACTATATTTAGTTCTATGTTCACAACCGGGCAGATCTGATCAGAACGAAGCAACTCAAGTAACTGGCCGGCAACGGGCGGAATTGCCATCTTCTATGTGATCCAATTTGTGCTGGGATTCTTCGGCGTTCGGTTCTCCGTCATCAACGGCTCGGGCATGATCGGGATCGGCTTCAATGTAGTGGTGGTGGTCGTCGCCGCGCTCAACCATACTGGACTTCGATCTTATCGAGAAGTGGAGCCGTGCTGGTGCCCAAAATACATGGAGTGGTACGGCGGTTTTCCTTGATGGTCACTCTGATTTGGCTGTACTTTGAAATGCTGCGACTTCTCTCGTAAATCCGCAGCCGAGTGTCGAAGCTGCGAGAACTTTTGTCGGTTTCAGATTCCTACGATTGGGCTCAAGAGTCAGTGGTTTTTTCGAAGTTTGAAACCGTGCTGTGATAAGAACGTGATAGTTCGACGTTCAGAACGGGCCAAAACCGATCAGAACGGATCATAGGTGTCGACCGGTAAGAAGTTGAAGAAATCATATAGAGTAACGGGTCAGAACACACTAGGTGATAGAAGGCGGCAAGCCCGATGCAAGCCCAAAGCTACAGGTACTTTCCCACTAACGCGGAGCATCTCTCCACGAACTCACGCTCTTCTTGGTCAAAGGTGTCCTTGAAATAACTATTGATGGTGAGCGCGGCGACGACACGATTCAGAAGTGGACTCTGGACCGGCAGGCTCTGCGCCCAAGGATTCTGGACGAACACCGGCACAACGACTTCTGATTTAGTGTGCTCCGAGCCCATGAGATATCGAGGGTCGGCGGACACATCGTTTACCACAATGGTCCTGCCAGTCGTCGCCGCCGCTCCACACAATCCCTGGCTCAGCGGAATCCGCGTGTGCAGCGTGTCCGCACCAGAGAAGGGGCCGAGAACAAGAACCTTCGGGTCCTTCTTGTCGATCAGGTAAAACCCCACCCAGTTGTAGCGGACCAACTGCTCGTGTAAACGGTCCGAGATGTGTTGCATCAGCGCCTCCGCCGTGGGTCGGGACCGGGCAAAGCCTTCGAAGTCCACCAGTAGTTGCTGGTGCTGACTCGGGCGCGCGTTGGATGGCAAGGGCTTGGGCATGCACGAGATAAGAATAGAGTCTCGGAGTGCAGGTGTATTGATGCCATTGGTTCAGGGCGCGGGCAGCACCCCAATCACTCGTCACGACTGCCGTTTAATGGGCAGATCGAATTATACGGAAGATTGATACGCGTTCGAAAAAGGAATGTCAAACCGGCGTGGCGCGGAAGAGTCAATCTTCGAACAAGTAAGGCCTCTCTTGATACGATCTGCCCCGAAATGCGGGGAAAGTGATTTCACCTGCCGAAGTTCGCCCGATCGCCTTCGAGCGGATGGCACTTCATGGTCTAAAGGTGCTGAGGACTCGATTCACGGAAAGCCGCACTACGGCTGGGCACGGCTCAACGTCAGGTCCGACTCAGGGGCCCGTTCGCCGCTCCATCACTTGTAGACCGCCTTGAATCCCTCCGCCAACCCATTGCGACTGGTCAGGAAAAGTCCAACCACCAGACGGTGATCGTTGATGCCCTCGGCATCGGTTCCGCGGGTTCCCTTCGGATCATCGAACTTGTAGAAGGTACCCCCGACAACACGCAGCGCCCCATGAAAATTACCCGCAGCGTCCGTCCAGGAGAAAACCACGTCGCCTGCCGAATCGATGCCCTGCGGATAGCTGCTTATCGACCCCGGAACATCGATCATTGTGTAGGTCCTGCCGTCGTATATGGCTCCATCTATATGGTTAGCGTGTTCGTTTTCCGTTTGCACCGTTACCAAACCAGCGTTATTGATCCCGACTGCCTCCGTTAGTCTGGCCCCCGGCACGTCCAATTGTTGGTATTGCTTGCCCTTCCGCACGAATCCATGTGCGACATTCTTCGCATCCACGAAAAAGCCAGCGATATTCCCTTTATCATTAATGCCGAACGCCACGGAGCTAGTCGCGCCCGCCGGCCCAACATCAGAGAACTTTCCCCCACGACGCAAGAACCCGTGAATCACGCCACTCGAATCTTGGTAATAGCCGACGATGTCGCCGGACAGATTAACTCCCTTGCAGTACGTGACAACGCCTTTGGGATCTTCGATCGTCGTAGCCTTACCACTTTTCAGCATCAACCCGTGAATCACGCCACCGCTATCCACCCATGTCCCCACCATGACGCCGGCATTATTGACGCCCACCACCTGCGTGGCCATCTCACCCTTGAGATGGATAGTGCTGAACTTGAAAGTAATGTTAGGTGTTTCCGCAGCGCGAGCCAACAGACTAATAATCAGACTGATCACCGCAGCACGCATCACTAAGGCAAGCACTTTCATAACACCCCCGTCAGAGAACTGGCATTTTATCCAAATCCACACCTCCCGCAAAGATGCCCTATGAGGAGGCAGACCCCCGAAATCGAGCCACCAAACTATATACGAATCCTTCACATTGTCCAGTCCCACCATGCCGTGTTCCAACATTCAAACCGGTGGGCCAGTCCGTTGGTTGTCTTAAGTCCTGTCGCTAATTGGTCCGGATCTCCGCGGCATCCCCGATCCACAACTCAGACTGCAACTCTCCGAGCAGCCTTTCAAAACCAACGGGCGTGTCCGCTGGCCTCCATTCACCCACGCACCTTCTGAGCCAGCACAGCTGCAAGGATTTTTCCCTTATCATGCTTCTGCTGCCTCCCAGCTGCTGAAAGTTTTTACAATTTGGAGACATTCCCTTGACATAAGGGCTTGCCAGATCGCGGAGAATTTTTCCGATCCGGGATGAGTGGAAGGTCCCACTCGAGTCTACATACCAGCGCATCAGCCATTCCCGTCAACTCTAGATGATTAAAGGAGGAGAATTATGGTGTCTCAGAATCGGTCACGCCGCACACTCGTATTACTCGCCTCACTCGTGATCTTGGTGGGGTTGATTCCAAGCCCCGTCTCCGCTCAATACGCGATCACCAATTTGGTATCAAACCAAGCAGGAAAGGCCAAGCACCAGGACAAGGTTCTGGTCAATGCCTGGGGAATGTCTTTCTTCCCAGGGGGGCCGTTTTGGATCAGCGACAATGGTACCGGGGTTTCCACTTTCTATGATGGTAAGGGTGTGAAGGTGGGACAAGTCACGGTCCCTCCGGCTTGCAACACAGTCCCGGATTGCGTCACGGGGCAGGTCGCGAACAGCACTAAGGATTTCGTAGTGTCACAAGGGGGAAACTCCGGACCCGCCGCATTCATTTTTGCTACCTTCGAGCCCGGCACAATCAGCGGCTGGAATCCGTCCGTCAACGCGAGCTCGTCCGTGGTCGTGGTCAATGCAAATGCCTGGTATACGGGCCTTGCCATAGGTGTAAACAACGGTGCCAACTTCCTGTTTGGCGCCGACAATCTCGGCAATAAGGTTGACATCTATGATGGCAAATTCAAACTGGTGGGCCATTTCTCTGACTCGAAGCTTACCGGCTTGATCGTTTACAACGTTCAGAACATCAATGGCAAACTGTACGTAACCTTCTCGGACAGTAATTTCAGCAAGGGCGCTGTGGACATATTTACCACTAGTGGGAAACTGATCAAGCGCCTTACCAAGGATGCCCACCTCAAGGCACCCTGGGGCGTGGCGTTGGCCCCGAAGAACTTTGGTTCGGCGAGCAACGCCTTGCTGGTGGGCAACGTGGGCGACGGCCGCATCAATGTGTTCAATGCCAAGACCGGAAAGTTCATGAGTCAGCTTAAGGGTACGAACAACAAAGTGCTCAGCATCAGCGGACTTTGGTCGCTGGCCTTTGGCCAAGGCGGAGGAATGAACGGCAAACCCAATCAACTGTTCTTCACCGCGGGCCCGAACGGATATGCGAACGGCCTCTTCGGCGTGATCAACTTTAAGTAGTAGTGTTAGGCATTTGCAACATCCGGGCTCTGGCGGCGTGACGCTAAATCGCGTGAGGGAATCAGCGAAACGCGAGCCAGGGCCCGTATTTTTAATCCTGTCTTTGCTTGAAACGAAATTGCCGGCGACAGATATTAGAATAAGTTTGAAGCCATGTTTGGTCGTCGGTCTCGCCCTGTGCCTTCTCCGCTTAGAAATGTTTACAAGTTATTGACAAAAACTTGACAACATTTTTCTCCACATTCGTAAGCATAGCTTGGGTGTTGAGGGTTTCATCGAATCGACTTGCACCTCCGGGGGCCTGAAGCTGGTCGACAAGTCTGCGCTGCTATGAGCACTGGCGATTTTCTTTGCAAGGACGCTGCGACACAACTCTGTGAAAATTACACCGCAGCCGGCGCCGTCTGCAGTTTTTCCACCAACTGCGAGGCTCTTCTCGAGGCAGCGCGTGAGAGCTTTCTACCAGTCGAAGCATCGCAAGTTTCCCCGGACTTCTCCGTCCGATTCTGGGTGGATCCAGCCAATTCGACGCAACCACCTTGGCCAAAGCCATACGTCAGAGGGCTCAACCATCTCGTCTTTGCGGGATTTGACTCCGGAAGTTCGATGCTGGCAGATCTTCGCACACGACGCGTCATCGGGCGATTTTCGTCGGGAATGGCTGCTCATCTCAACTACTGGAAGACGGTTATTTTCCCGATTCTCCTCACCATTGTAGGCGCTTCTGTTGGAGTTGCTGAGTTGCACTGCTCGTGCGTAGCTAAGAAGCAGAACGGACTGTTATTGGTGGGTCCAGGGCGCTCAGGAAAGTCGACTCTGGCGGTAGCGTTGGCGCAAGCGGGTTTTGGGTTTCTTGCGGACGATCGTACGTTCTGTTCATGGCGAAGAGGCAAGCTGTTGGCTTGGGGATTGGCCACGACGGCTAAATTACGCGGTGATGCTGGATCGTATTTCGGGGTGTTGCAAGGTCGAGAGCCGACTGATCTCCAGAACGGAGAACCGAGCTTTCGACTCGATCCAGAATTTGGACTCGGCCTTGAGCGCGTGAGAAGTTGCGAACCACGAATGCTGGTCTTTCTGGAACGAAGTGAGACTCCGGGGTTCTGCCTGACCCCGATGTCAGCGGAGGAGGCAGCCACTCGTCTTGAGGAAGACCTAATCGCAGAGATGCCCGATGCGACTGCTCGGCAGACGGAAGTTATCGAGGAGTTGGCTAAACGGCCGTGTTACCTCCTGCGATATGGTGGGCTGCCCCAGAATGTGGCCGAGGAACTGGCTATTCATTTTGAGCAGCTTTGATCGTAATGGACCGGTGAACCAGCGGACCGGGAGGAGACGAGTGGAGCTGTCAGTCAAAAGCACAAAGTATTCGGACGGCACCGCAATACGCTGGCAAATTCCCGCCGACAACAGGCGCAGGGATCTGCTGCACCGCTACACGCCGACACCGTATGGCATGGATTTGCTTGTGATGGCAAAAACCGTGCGATTGGAAACCAATTGCCTAAGGCTGCTTGAGAGTGCATTGGGATTTTTTGCACGACACCAGGGGTGCCCGCCTGGCCATCCGGAGTTTCTATGGCGAATCGTGAGCCAAGAAGATCACCAGACGGACGAGGCAGGGGTGGCCCTGGCGGCATTCTCGGATCATGGCCTTCGTTTCGCTAACATTGGACAGAGAAGTTTCTTGGCTGTTGATCTGGAGGAGCGCGAGGGGATCGGTTTTGTCGCTGAAAGATTGATCGAGGGCGAACCCAAGCTGCACTGCCGGTCTGTTTTCGACACTCTCTTCTGCATGAGCGCAGGAAGTCTGGGTATGGTGCCGCTGGCGGCGGCATGCGTTGGCATTGGGGAAAAAGGGCTTCTGGTCTTCGGCCCACCCAACAGCGGTAAAACGACGGCGAGCTATCTTGCGGCGAAGCTCGGTTTCGAGTTTCATGCTGACCAAGCAGTATTCTCGGAGATCGAAGGCGGCAAATTGCGGGTATGGGGTGATCTCTTACCGGCGATCTTCCGCCCTGAATCGCTTCAGTTTCTTCCCGAACTTCAAACCTCGACTCGTCGGTTCTCCTACCCTGAACTGACCGTTCATTACTTGCCAAAGCGTCCGTTTCAGGCCAGCAAAGCACAACCAGTTAGTCCGATTTGTTCGGTATTCCTAAACCGAGGAAGTAGTTTAACAACGCAGCTAAGACCAATCGAGCCGGCGGAGCTTTCGCGTCGATTTACAGCGAACATCCTGTTTAGGGATGACGATTGTTTTCAACAACAAACTTCGAGCGTTCTTGGGGTTCTGGAGGGAGTTCCAGCTTATGAGCTGAGCTACGGCAACAACCCCGCGAAGGCTGCTGAACTGTTTCCGGGTTTGCTTAGGACGCTGGCGTAACGGCGATATGGCGGAACAGGCCCGCCGAAGGCTTGGAGTTTTGGCTCATTTTCGAATCGTGATCGTAGTGCGAAATCAGTTCGTAGGATGGTCTTCGATGTACTTTGCCACTGCTTGCGCTGCTAATTCATTACCGCGAGGTCCTAGATGGCCCTCGTCGATGTAGAGCGGGTCCGGAACGGAATCAAATATGTCCCCGAGGAAAATGAAACCGCCGTTGGCGGCAGCGCGCCTTGCGGCTTCTTGATAAACGGCGGTTGTGATCAATGACCACGAATCCCTTGTAGCAATTTCAGGTAGCTGCCTTTCAAATGGAACGAGTGGTTTTTTGCCGTAATAAAGTGAAGGCTGCCAGAAACAATAGATTCGGAAGTTGTAGGCCTTGCCAAGCGCCTTCGCGACGCTAAGATTCGCTTCGTAGTTGTCCAGTGCCGCCACGCCCTTGGTGTGCAATTCGTCAAGAACAAACCGAGACGAGTGTCGTCCGAACAGGAATCCCCGGATCGTTCCCGCCAACCGGAAGGTATACGCCTCGCGAAGGAAATCGAGGCGACTTGAGATCGAGCCCTCAATCCGGGGTTTGATCGTTTCAATGGAGAAGTGTGCTTTGGGCGGTCCCGACGACGGCCCCGCGGCGCCTGCGTCATTGAGTCCATCGTAGAAAATTACAATATCGGGATGGCCGCCCGCTTTGAGCTGCTCCGTCAGCAGAATCAGCTCTTGGTTACTGACGTAGCCTTCGACGCCGAAGTTGGACACTACTACGCAATCTGAACCGGCGGTGTTCAAGTCATGAGACAGGTACGATGGTAAGGTTGCCCAGTCCGGCACACCGGTTCCGTACATCGTTGATCCGCCGAAGGTCCAAACAGTAACCTGGCGCTTGTGGCATTCGTCTCGTGCTGGATTGATCGTTCTGCGCCACACTCCTGTCTTGTCGGAATCGTTGTTCACATACTTGCCATGCCAATTACTCACGCCCCAGAGTAGGAATGGCACATAGCCGTGTCGCGATTTTTGTCGCATGTGTTCTTCTTGCCAAAACTCCTGCGCCCACGCAGTCTCTGCATAGACCGGACTTGCAGCCTGATTCTCAGGGCCTTCGAGATGCTTCGCGTGGTATGCGGACCAGATCGCCCATGAGGCGAGCTCCAGCAAGACCGCAAGCAGTACCAGGCTGAAAACTGTGTATCCGAAAACGGCAAATATTTTCGGTAAGGGGCGGCCAGTAGAACGCTGCGTTCGATCGCCTATCGTGTCGTTGTGCGCAGGCTGAGTGCAGTCAGTCATGAGTGATTCCGACATCTGCTCACCGCGGCAGAACTACCCGCGCAATCGCGCTGAGTCCGACGCCCCGGCCGCAATCAGTCGCATACAGCAATGTCCGAGCATTTTCCCATGAGGGCGAGATGGCGTTGCACGACGCGTGAGTCAGTTGCTGCTCGTACCCAGTTGCGAGTTCGTGCACAACTAAATGCCAGGAGCCCTGGTCGCGCCGGCTGAAGGCCAGTTGCTGGCCATCAGGGGAGATAGATGGATATCTCGCAGGATGCGGAAGCGCGGGCTGAGCGGTCAGCGCTTGCGTCTCATGCCTCACGAGGAATAAATGTGGATCGCTCACATCGCCCACCGCCGCGATCACATCCCCTTCGGACGTGACACTCACATCGATGGGATTGTAAGTGCTTGGCAAGACCATCTGTGGGCCATCTTTAGAATCGATCGCAGACAGCCACACTGCGTTTCTCCCTTGTTCTTCTCTGATGAAGGCGAGCCACTTGGCGTTGGGTGAGAGCGCAGGCTCCTGGCCTCCTGTCAGGGTTTCGGGAGCGGATCCCGGCCGATCCATCGGAAGTCGCACGATGATTGATTGACGCTGCGTAAGTTCTAAATAGAGTGCCGAACTGGTTGCCGCACCAGCCACTGCCAGCACATTACCCGACACTGGAATGTCGCGGAACGCTCCATCTGCAAACCTCACTGCGTCATAGTTCTTCTGCTGCATTTCAGTAAAAACCACTCCGCCTGACGTCATCACCGGATTGGCGGCTCGGTATCCATTCGGTGGACTTGGCAGGCGCCTGTTGAAGTCTTCCGCCCGGTTCCGAACAGCGTGGAGATTGTAGAAGGTCAAAACCATCATTGACATCACGCCAGCAGCCAGCCACCGTCGCCCGAAATGTATCCTGCGGCTCACGCCCGCCGCGGACAGCAAGAGTAGGTAAATCCCTGTCGTGGCCACAAGACGGGACAATGGGAACCAGTTTGAGATCCTCTGTGGCACCGGTGCGCAAGCAGCAACATACAAGAGCAAAAGAATGAGCGCTTTGCTCGGGTTACCAGCTGCGACCAACGCATCGATGCCGACGATCACGGTAAAGATCAACAGGCATGGGTAATCGGCACCCGTTGTTGTGGAGAGCAGAAGAAGCAAAGGAATGAGAGTTGCCCATTGTACTGCCGCGCCGCGCCGTCCTTCATTCCCTCTGGCCGATAGCAGGAAGGAGAAAATCAGAAGGGTGACAGTAGACGCCTGTGCAAGCGCGTACAGGGTGGGCGAGTTGATCAAGGGGAAAGGATTTAATTCTGGCTCAATGAGGAATAAATGGCTCCACAGAGTGATGAACGAATTCTGCGAAAGAACGTAAGGGCCAAGCCAATCCCCGCGCGAAGCTTGGCTCAGAACTTCATAGAGAAAAACCCGGTGGACTTCTATACCGAACAGGAAGAGGGAAACTGCCGCAAATGCTATGGCGCCAAGCGCGAATCCAGCGACTGCCCGCCAATTGCGCTTCCAGATAAACAGAATCAAAAAAAGAGCAGGAAACAACTTCAGTGCTGCCGCCGCGGCCAACATAACTCCAGAGGTTCTTTGGTGGCCTAAGCAGGAAGCGTAGTAAGCGCCGCAGAGAAGCAGCAGAATTAGGACATAGTGGCGACCGAACAAGAAATCAATATGGAGGGGAACGACGCACAACAACGATAAAAGGCCGAGCCGACGCGAACTTAATGATGTCACACGATGCAACAGCCACAAGGCGAGAGCAAGAAACCCCAAATTCAAGACCAACCAGGCACGCTTGGCGGCGAGCGGCTGCAGGTTCGTAAATGGCAGCATCGAAAGTATAAAGGTGGGAGGGTTGGGCGCAAAACTCACCAGGCCGACCCGTGCTCCCAAGTGATCGTTCTGGCGTTGAAACCAGGTCCACTCGTAGATGCGGTCGAGCGGAATGCGGCGATGGAAAAGTGCGGCCGCCAGATAGTAATTGGGGAACTCGCTGTTCAGGTTTTGCCATCCCGGCACAAAACTACCGCCGACAAATGCCGCCAGTAGAAGGGCGAGCACAATCCACTCCGCCGTTGGCAGCCGGCGATGGTTGAGCAGGCCGAGCTTGGGGGGCAGGCCCAAGTCGTTCTTCTCTGGTACCTCCGCCGAATCCGTAGTTGTACTCGGATGGTTCATGGACAATATCTCTTTGCCTACCTCTTTTCGACCAGGAAGTTCTCGAGTACGAGACTATCCATCTCACTTTTGGAAAATGTGTTAAACGCATCCCCCGGCGAATTTACGATCGGTTCACCTTTGAGATTGAAGGAAGTGTTGAGCAAGACTGGAACGCCCGTGGCTTGCCCAAAGCGCTCGATCAAACGGTAATACCGCGGGCTCTGATCGAGAAAAACCGTCTGCACCCGGCCACTACCGTCAACGTGAGTAATTGCCGGCAGCGTGCTGCGCTGGCTCTCCTTGACCGGTACTACGTACAGCATGTACCGAGCAGGATACTGACATCGCGCTCGCGACAGATCAAAGTACTTTTCCGCACATTCCGCGAGAACCGACGGGGCGAATGGCCGATAAGGCTCGCGAAACTTGATCTTCGCATTGATGATGTCTTTCATTTCGGAATTACGTGGATCGGCGAGAATGCTTCGATTCCCAAGTGCCCGCGGTCCCCATTCGAAGCGGCCTTGCGACCAGCCTATTACTTTTCCCTCCGTAAGGCGCTCGACTACGCAGTCGAGCAACTTGTCATCATCTTCGAAATGCCGAAAAGGAATGCCGTTCTGGCGAAGAAAATCGCTGATTTCCGCACCGGAGTTATTATGGCCCCAATAGGCATGTTGCATCGTGAACTGGCGAGCTTTTCCGAGCAAGCAATTGTAGACCCACAAGGCAGCCCCTAAAGCGCCTCCGCCATCGCCCGCCGCGGGCTGGATAAATAACTGCTCGAAGGGAGTCTCCTTGAGAATGCGCGCATTTGCCGCGCTGTTCAGGCCAACTCCACCGGCAATGCAAAGCCGCTTGAGTCCTGTCTCACGGTATAAGTTATTTGCCATGCCCAAAACCAGGTCCTCGGTCACCCGCTGAATGCTAGCCGCGATATCGGCATAATGCTGGTTCAAGGCGCATAGTTCGTCGTAGTTTCCTGGGGGCGCACCGAAGTACTTCGGGAATCCGGTCTGCTTGGTGAAGAATCGCAGCGCAGAAGGCCGGGGCTCGCCGAAGAGCGCCACGAATCTCTGGTTGTAGGTCCGGTCTGTTGAATAGTGGAAGCAAAAATAATCCATGTCGAGTGAAAAGGACCCATCCGTGTTCTGCCGTACCAGCTTCCAGACCTTGTCCAAATAGCGGGGCACCCCGTATGGGGCCATGCCCATCACCTTGTATTCGCCCTCGTTGACTTCGAAACCCAGAAACGCAGTGAACGCGCTGTACAGTAGTCCGATCGAATGCGGGAACTCCATCTGCTTCCACAAGCGGATGTCACTACCACGGCCGACGCCGTAAGTGGCTGTCACCCATTCACCAACACCATCGACGGTGAGAATAGCGGCTTCATCGAAGGGCGAACACAAATAGGCGCTTGCGGCGTGCGAAAGGTGATGCTCACAAAACAGCACTTTTTCTTTGCTCACACCTAGTTCAGTCTGGAGTGTGGTACCGATCCAAAGTTTGTCGACCATCCATGAGATCATCGATTCGCGAAACACTTTCCAGGACTGCGGATAAGTCTGCAGGGTCGTCATCAAGATCCGGTCGAACTTGCGGAACGGCTTCTCGAAGAAGACAACGTAATCGAGATCTCTCCCTTGGATCCCGGCCTGCCCCAGGCAGAACCGAATGGCGTTCCTGGGGAAGCCATAGTCATGCTTCACCCGCGAGAACCGCTCTTCTTCGGCTGCCGCGACGAGCACACCATCGTGTAGCAACGCCGCCGCGGCATCGTGGTAGTAGCAAGAGACACCGAGTATGTACACGTTTCACTGCCTCTTAGCCCAGCGTAGGTCCTGATTCTCCTCAGCGCGATCGAGCCACTGGGTGGGGGAGTGCTTAATCCGCAAAGGATCTGAAAACAAGCGAGCGAAAATACCGAACGGAAAAACGATGACGCCGTAGAAGACGGTCAACAATATTCGTGCCTGGAAGTTTCCTATCGCGTGGCCTACACGTTTCCATGTTCGCTTCGCGCGTTTCCACATCGCGGTGCTCCTAGAAAAGCGTGTAGATAAAGGGTCCAATAGCCGAACTCTGAGCCAGAACGATAGCCACGCCCAGAAGAAAAAGAGTAACCAACATCGGTACCAGCCACCATCTCTTATTAGTCCAAAAGAATGAGAACAGCTCCCCGATTATTCCAAAACGGCCGACTGCGGTTCTTGCGACACTCACAACACCCATGATGATCCTCTCGACTGTGAATTCTGGTTGTAGCCTAAGACCTGAGTTAAGGCGTTCCAGGAGCTAACGTTCACCGGTCTCAGAGCGAGCAGGGTCAAACAAAACGTTGCGCAATAGATCGCACCTCCGCAGGTAACCTCAAGCGACAGGCCACTAAAGCTTTGAACCGGAAATTCGTGCTGCAGGAACGCAAGCAGGGCTGTCATCGGAATACAAAGCCCCAGCGGCAGCAGATAAGTCTGTTTTAGAAACGCTCCAATTGGTATCTGCAGCTGGCGACAAATATGCCGGGGAAGGAAAAACAAGCTGGTGCAGGTCAACGGTATTGCCGTGCCCACAGCGACACCGACAATTCCGAAGCGGCGCACCAGCAGCGTGCTTAGAATCACGTTGACTCCACCTTCGAGCAATAAGACAAAAGCCAGCATCCGATGCCGCCCCATACCGAGAAGGATTCTGGTCGAAGTCGATTGAGCAAGGTAGATGGCTCTGGGCACGGCCAACACTGCGAGCACCGAATAGCTCGAAACGTACTTGGCGCCGACCCAAGCCGCGATAATCGGTTTACCCAAAATTAACAGGATGACTGTGAGAGGAAGAATGATGAGTGCGCAGGCGCGATTGCCGGCTATTAACGTCTGCCGTAAGCGAGCGAAATCACCAGTCGCAGCGAATTGGCTCGACATTGGAGTAAATATTTGAGCCATGCTGCGCACCGCGTAAGTTGAATATTCCACCAGTCTCGCTCCGATCGAAAAATAGGTAATCGCGGTGGAAGAAAGGAAGGCGCCGATCACGATTGGATCCGAATGGAATCGAAGCTTTTCGGCAACAAGGATCAAAAAAGCGAAACTGCCGTATCCGAGCAGTTTACGAAATGCCCGACCGTCGACCTGCCGCAAAGAAAAGTGGAGAGGGAACGCTCGAAATGCCATCCATGCAAGAACAAGGTAGCTGACGAGGTTTATGACAACTGTAATGACTCCAACGGCCAGCAGTCGTCCATCGTAGCTAACCGCGATGAAAATGAGAGCGCCGCGGAGAAGCGTGATTCCGATTTGGCTCAACTGAACCCACGAAAACTTCTGCATGCCCTCAAGCAAGGCGGCGAACACGCCTAAGGGGAATGACAATGCGACCCCCACACCACCCAACAAAAACAGTACTTGCGCTATTCCCAGAAGATTGCGAGGGATATGGAACAAAACCGACAAGTAGAAGAATCCCACCGCAGTGAGCAGCAAGATCACGAGGCCGACCACTACGTAAAATGCCAGGCTCGTCGTGAGAAACCTGGCCAGTTGCTCTTCGTCCCCAGTGGCTGCAAACTTAGCGACGTACCGAACAATGGAGGTGCGGACACCCAGATCGAGGAGACCGTAATAACCCGTCAGGGAAAACACCAGCACCCACAGGCTGAACGCGTCATCGCCCAACCGGTGAAGGATAAACGGAGACAAGAAAAAGCCCACAACCGCGTGAACGGCGAGGCTGAGCCAGGTCGCGCTGACGTTTTTGGCGGCTTGTAGCTTCAAGCTCATGCGGGTTCAACAAGGTGGTGCAACAGCGCAGAATTGTTAGATGCTGATCGCTATTTAGTTATCCGCCACCCAGACTTGAGACGGGCCCCGACATCGGGACGCGAGCGGTCACGTACCAAGAGAAGCCGACGCTACCTTCCCCCGGTTCAACCACCGCCAGCGCGGGATCTCGCACAAATAGCGGAATCCCGACAGCGCGTGGAATAGAGTCCGCCGAAGAAGGCGCCGGCGTTTCCGCCAGCCGGTTCGCAGAACTTTCGACGGGTCCCCATTTGTCGATTGCCCCCTGTGTAAAATCTGTGAAGGGGGAAGTAGCCGACTCCGCGCAAACAGTTTCTGAGCGCTGGCATCACCTACGTATTGTTGCTGGAGGAACAGAACCAGCTTAGCTCTCGGAAACAACCGGAACTGATAGCCAGGTACCTCACCGAATACCCACTGGTGCGCATAGTTGTCAATCCACACGCGAGAGGGCGGGCGAATGTTCTCACCCCAAGCTCTAACTGTAGGTGGAATCGGCGCCCCGAAAAGCTTCGCCACCAGTTCGATCACGACCACGACAAACTCTTGAAGCACGGTGGTCCCTTGCACTCGCTGCTCAATCCCGTTCCAGAACAACGCGTCATCTGCACGCCGAGTCAGAAAGTAGCCGATCTCCCAGAGCCAGGAGATCCGAATCCAGTAGGTGAAAAGATGGTTGCATGCATGCAAAACTTGAACCAGAAATGCGTCCTCGTCCGGAAGAACAGGAAACGTCAATTCGTGCCATTGACGAATCTTTGCGTTGTCCAGATGGGGAAGTGGCCACGGCACAGGCACCTTGTGCAAATCGGAATCCCAAATGTCTAGATGCAACTCAACCGCGTAAGGCGCTTGTGCCTGGTATTGGTCGTCGCCAAGTTGAGGCTTAACCATCTCAGGCATGACGAAAACGAATTCCTTATCGGAGATGGACAACTTCATAAGGTACCCAGTTTCCTCCAGGACCCGTTGAGCCGTTGGCTGCGACTGATCGTCGATCAAGTAGTCAAAGTCTCCCTGATGCCGGAGATTCGCGTCGGGACAGTATTGTGGAACCAGGGAAAGACCTTTCACAACTGCGTACCGCACCCCTCTGTCGCGGAACCTTGCGTTGAGAAAATCGAACTGGCGCGCCATATGAGCCACACGTTCCTGGTTGGTGGTGAGCCTCTTCTCAAGGCCAGATAGCACCAGCGCGGGAACGACGTTGGCTACATCTGTATCTTTGAGCTTTTGCAGGAAATATAGAGCGAGGCCGGTGTCGTCCAGCCATCCGAGTGTCCGATCCCAGTCACGTTCGCTGAATTTACTAAGTTGCGAAACCCGATTACATGCTTCGCCGGAGAAGCTTAAGAACCCAACAATTGCTTCGGCCAGTGCTGGCTTCATGACTCCGCCTCGGGCGTGGCATAAAAGTGCAAGGGCAGTCCCGATTAACTTTCCGGATGTCTTAGTCTGAAGTGGCAGACGAGCACCGCAGGTAACTGAACTCTTTCGGCAAACCATTCACCCTTGCCCGCCTCAGCAAACATAGGCTGTTCTGGTTCGCCAAGACAAAGGGGCACGTGCGTCAAGCACTCAAAACCAGCTGAATAGAACACTGAGACAATTTCTTCAGCCGCGCGGGGCAACGCTTCGATTTTGCAGGTGCCGCGACCATCGCGGAAACCGGTGCGCCATCCGCGAGCATGGGCTTCGGGATGGAGATCGCTTACGAACACGTCGGAGTTGGACTTCATCACTCGCGCCAGCTCGCACGCCATTTGCTTCAAATCTTGGATGTGACTGAGGGCGAACGAACACACCGAAAAATCAAAGACCGATGCGCGAAATGGAAGTCGCAGGCAGTCAGCTCTCGCTAGTCGTCCCGTCAGCGCGATTTTTCTTCGCGCTATGCTTAGCATCGGGGCCGAGAAATCTATGCCGACCCCCAATTGCGTGCCCCGAGCTAATAGCCTTTCGAGCCAACGCCCGGTGCCACATGCCACATCGAGAACATGCTTGTCGTGCAGGTCAGGGAGCAAAGGTAGGAGATAACGCTCTTCGCGAGCGAGGAGAGGATTTGGGGTGCGGTCATAACTCGGAGCCCACCGTTCATACCCTTCCGCCACGGAAACAGGATCCAGAACGCCTGAAGCCAGGTCAGGTAATTCAGGACCCTCCCCAATCGGCATTTTCGCTTGGGACACAACGCTCACAAGCTTTCCTCCTTTGGCTTGCGAAGGGCAATGAACTGCTGCGTCCACCTCAGTTCCAGCGGCGCCGTGTAAACACCCAGCTTGTAGCGCCAACTGCTTAAAACCTTGAGCGCCCAGCGTCCCCAATTAGGCAGTCGTAAATCCTGCACAGTCGGCCAGCGAGAGGACACGACTAACTCAAAGTTGTCGATCAATTGCTTGGTGCGAGGCCTGATCCAAGGTGAACTGGGATCCTTCTGAGTGGCGAATCGTTGCCAGCGTTCTGTGGCCCACTCATCCGGCGTGGTCGGAAACTGAATCTGATCCTCGACGCCGCCATACATTCGCGCTCGCTGCGGCACCGGCGTGTAGTGCTCGACGATGATCTCGGCGGCCGGATTCAGCCGCTTCAACCGCCGGATGAATTGGATGCAGTCGCGTGTGTCACCCTCCGGATCTTTGGGATTTCCGAAAATGATTGAGAATTCGGGAATAATGCCAAACCGACGTATCCTGGAGGCCAGCGCAAGCGTATCTTCCGCGCAAAGATCTTTTTGCATTTCCTTCAGAACTTCGTTCGAGCCGGACTCGGCGCCAAAGAAAATCATGGCGCACCCAGCACGGCGAATGGCTTCGAAGGTGGCGTCCGAATATCTCATCATGATGTCGGTTCGGCCTTCGCACCACCAGCGCAGGCTGAGCGGCGCAATGCGGTCCGCCAGGTCGCGGGTGTGCTCTTCGCGCAAGAAAAAATTGTTGTCGTAGAACTGGACCGCGTCGACGCCGTAAGTTTGGACCAGGTGACGCAGAATGTCCGACGTTCTGGCCGGCGATTCCATTTTTTCGCGACTGCCCGAAAAATTGACCACGCCGCAAAAGTTGCAGCGGAAAGGGCAGCCTATGCTTGCCTGGTGGACTGCGGTCCGGCGGCCCAGAAAAGTAGGCAGCAGGTACTTTTCGATCGGAACACGATGGTACGGATACCATGCAAAGTCGTCCGGACTCCGCATCGGACGTTCGGGATTGTGCCGGTGAACTCCGTCGGCATCTTTGTACGAGAGCCCGGCAATACTTTTTAGTTCGCGATGCCCGCGAATCGCCTCCAGCAGCTCCAGAAGGGTTAGTTCTCCCTGACCACGGACGGCATAATCGACGTAGCCAGCATTCAGAGCGGCTTCGGTGTAGTTCGTGGCAAAGTAGCCTCCCCAGACGATGGGAAGCTGCGGAAAGCGTGCTCGAATTTCACGACAGCTCGCGACGGCTCCGACCGTCTGCGGCCCGGGCATGACTGTGACGGCCAGCAACTCCACGTTACGTTCTTGAATCAGCGCGATCAGGCTTTCGGTGGGATGGGGATCGAGGTTGCCATCGACAATTGCGTACTCCTCCTTTCCTTCCACAACCGCCGCGATTGCCAGTATCGAAAGCGGCAGACGCCGGTTGCGGAACCTCGTCGCTTTCGGGTTGTAGAAAAGGATCATGCGTCTGGTCTTGAACCCACTCGTGAGTAACTCACCGTCTCGAGGCTTCAGGTCCTCACGTGCAACTCGGCGCCTCCTCCGGACCCATCATCTTTGCGTCCACGCTGGGCTTGGGCAGTGTCACGATGTTCTTCAATGTCCGGTTCAACCACAGTTCGATGGGGAAGCTATAGAAGTCGTGGTCTAATCTCCAGCGCGCGGGATATGCCGTCAAATGTTGAACGGCCTTTGCGAACGTACCAGGGCCCTTTAGGGCGATGGGATCGCGATCAAATGCGATTCGCAAATAATCGCGCATGGTTTGAACTCGCTGATGATCCCGGCCTTTGAGCCAGGGCAACACGGTGTATCTCGGAAAATAATCGACCCAGCCTTCGAGCGAAGTGGGCACCTCAATCCCAAGCTTCTCGGCCTGATTAAAGATCGGAGAGCCCGGGTATGGAGTAAAGATGTTGGTCCAGAATTCAGCGCCAGGAAAGCGACGGCAAACGTCCATCATAAAATTCACCGTCTCGCGCCGCTCTTTTGTGCCTTCACCCGGATAGCCAAAAATTATGTTGAACGAAGGGATGACATCCGCCTTGAGGCAGCGCTCGGTCGACTCATAAATATCTTCCAGGACTTGGAAGTCTTTGTTCATTAACTTCATCACCGTGGGAGACGCGGTCTCGATTCCCTGACATATTTGGTGTAACCCGGATCTTCTGAGTAGCGACAACTCCTCGACGCTGAGGCGGGCAGTCAGGTTGGTAGTCGCCTGGACGCTCCATTTGAAGGTGGCGCCGGCGCGGACCAATCCCTCCGCGATCTCCAACGACCGCTTGAGATCCACAAGAAAGTTGTCGTCAGCCATCCACAGCAGGTCGAGGTTATAACGTCGCGTTAGCTCAATAGTTTCTTCCACGACCTGCTCGACCGGCAGGGCGTTCCATTTGCGTCCGTAGACACCGGCATTGGTGCAATAAAAACAATTGAATGGGCAAGCAAGGCTCGAAACATACATCGCCCAGCGGCGGCCGCATACCTTCTCATAGCCATCAAAATCGGCCAGTTGATAGGCTTTCGCCGGCATTCTGTCGAGGGTCTTGAGAGGACGCTCGGGAGTGAGTTCAAGTTTGCCGTCACGCTTGAAACCGATCCCTAGAACATCGTCGAGAGGGGCATCATCCCTGAGACGCTCGGCAACTTCAAGCATGCTCTCTTCGCCCTGGGCGCGAACAATAATGTCGACGTATCCGGCTTCTAGAGTTTGCTTGGGGAGCAGGGACGGGTGCCAACCTCCAAGAATTACGGGGAATTCTGGATCCCATTTCTTAACTGCTTTGGCCACCTCCACGGTTTCCCGGATCATCGGTCCGGTCACGACGGAGATGCCCAGGCAAAGCGCGTCCTTTACTTCGTGCAAAACACGTTTCTTGTAATCAGGAGTGATCGTGGAATCGATAATGCGAACATCGTAGCCGGCCTGCAGCAACGGCGTGGAAATGGCAAGAATTCCCAGCGGCGCTGTGGCCTCGATACTGGAAAAAGAGGCGACAAAAAAAACGATTTTCTTCGATGACCTCACGTGAGTCAACTCCTAATACCTGATCTGGATTCCAAACTGCGAAATGGCGGATACGCCCTGCCGCACTTCATGGCTTTCCGTGATTGGAAACTTGAAAATTATCAGTCTGGGCTGTAGCGAATTGTCTCGAAATTGTAACGTTTATGTAAATTCCCGAGCAGGGCCAGCCTAGGATTGCACAGCGCATACTTCGCGCACAGCGAAAGTTGACAGAAATTTGACAAGTTGTTGACAATCCGCCGATAGCTTACGCGCCACAATTTGGAACACCGCTCGCTTACGCCTGCAGGCACGTAGAGCTATTGGCTCTTGCGGAATAGTGGCGGCTGTCGGAGTCGTGCGCAACACTCTGTGGACGTAGACTTCGGTATTTTCTCCTGGTGCCGCCGCGCAAAGTGACCTCGAAGCGCAAAGTCGTGCTGTTCTACCCCCCGTATGACGGGCCTCCGCTGGGCGCCCCTCTTTCCCTGCTGTGTCTGGCGTCTCCCTTGTTGCAAGCCGGATTTGAGGTCAAGCTAGTGGATAACCTGATTGCTCCGGACTACGAGCAAACTATTCTGCGAGAAATACAGGACGCTCTATGCCTAGGCATCTCCGTGCTGACCGGTCCTCACATCGGAGCGGCCATCCGCGTGGCACGAGCGGTGAAGCATCTACGCCCGGAACTGCCGATCGTGTTTGGAGGCTGGCACGCCAGCCTGGCCACGGAACAGACACTGCGCGAGCCTTTTGTGAACGCAATTGTGAGAGGCCAGGGTGAACTGACCCTGCTCGAACTCGTGCAACGAATCGCCGATGGAAAACACTGGCATGGGGTTAAGGGATTATCGTTCAACGATGGCGGGAAGGTTCATCACGAGCCGGAGCGCCCGGTAGCAAACATCAATGAGTTGCCTGCCCCCGCATATCACCTGGCCGACCCGGGTATCTATGCGGCCGCGTCCGGTGTTCGGCAACTGGCCTACACCAGCAGCGTGGGCTGCCCTTACCAATGTAATTACTGCACGGACCAGGTGTTTTATAAACGACGTTTCAATGCCTATCGTGTCGAACGGGTGGTTAACGATCTGGCCGAACTCGTGCCCCGCTACAACATTGAGCATGTACCTTTTTTCGATTCCAATTTCCTTGTAGATCGAAAACGTGCAGTGGCAATCGCGCGAGGAATCATCGATAGCCGGACCAAGTTTCAGTGGGACTTTCAGACGTCCACGGATTTCCTGGCGACCATGAGCGAAGAGGACGTACGCATGCTCGCGGAAAGCGGCGTGCACCACATCGGCTTTGGAACCGAGTCGGCTTCGCAGGAAGTATTGAACCTGATGAACAAGCGTTTCCAGCATGTAGAACAAATGGTGGAGACCGCCCGCAAGACTGACCTCGCAGGTATTCACGTGGTGTTCAACATAATTCTCGGGTATCCCGGAGAAACTGAGGCGCATCGCCAGCAGACCTTTCGCATTATGAGCGACATCGCCAGAGAATATTCGAACGTCAGCTTCTCACCCAATATTTTCACCCCTTATCCCGGCATTCCGATCTGGCCGCAACTGAAGGAGCTGGGGGTCCGCGAGCCGCAGTCTCTGGCTGAGTGGGAAACCCTGGCGCTGGGCACCAATGTCCTTCCCTGGCTACGGGAAGAAGAACTGCGGCGATTACGACGAAGTCTTGAGTACTTCCTGCTGAACAACCAAATTAGAAAAGTGACGAAGAGGGTGCCATGGCTCCGAAGAGGCTTCCGGCGGATGCTCGGGGCGCCCATACGCTGGCGCATTGGCAAAAACCGCTACTCCTTTCCGTGGGAGCTTTGGATCTCGCGCACAGTGGAGAGGGTGGTTACCCGCAGATCTCTTTTGACCGGCCAGGCTCTTACTGAGGGTACGCAGCAAGTGTGCTGATGTTCATATTTCCAACAAGTGAGGAACTCGAGTGACCGACGTTCTGCTGACTCATTCCTATCACCTTTACTACGACCGCAAGCAGACCCGGAAGATGCAGCCCTATGCTCCGCTGGGCACGCTCTATGCTGCGTCTCTGCTACGAAGCGCAGGCCTTTCCGTTGCGCTGTTCGACACCATGCTCAACGACCCCGAAGTTGGGTTCGAATCCGCTCTGGCGGAGCATTGTCCCCGGGTAGTCGTGGTCTACGAGGACAACTTCAATTTTCTGACAAAAATGTGCCTCACGCGGATGCGGGAAGTGGCTTACCACATTCTTGACCTTTCACAGAGCGCGGGAGCCGCGGTTTTGGTAAATGGCTCTGATGCTTCCGATCACGCCGAGGATTATCTGCACAAAGGCTTCCGTTGCGTCTTGTTGGGCGAAGCCGAATGCACGTTGTTGGAAGTCGTTCGCCATCTCTTAAACGGGAAAGGTCACGCATTGCAACAGATTCCAGGTGTCGCATTCCTGAATGAAACCGGAGATTTCATTCGCACCGCCCGTCGGCCTCCGATGCATAGTCTCGACATGTTGCCATTTCCAGCCCGCGATCTGATCGATGTTGAACAATACCGTTCCGCCTGGAAAACCGCTCACGGCTACTTCTCGATGAATATTGTCGCCAGCCGCGGCTGTCCCTACCGTTGCAATTGGTGCGCGAAGCCAATCTATGGCAACTCATTTGCCGTGCGATCAGAGAGCAGCGTGGCAGAGGAAATGCGTCGGCTCAAGTACGACTTCGGTGCCGAGCACCTGTGGTTTGCCGACGACATATTCGGCCTTCGGGCAAGATGGGTCCGCGATCTTGCGGTCGAGGTAGAAAAGTTAGACGCGGCTGTACCGTTCAAAATGCAGTCCCGAGTGGATCTGATGACTGTGGAAAATGTGCGGGCTTTGCGCCGCACCGGCTGTGTTGAGGTTTGGATGGGCGCAGAGTCCGGATCGCAAAAGATTTTGGACGCAATGGATAAGGGAACGCGCGTGGACCAAATCGCCAAAGCGCGCGAAAACCTGCGCCAGGAAGGCATTCGGGCGTGCTATTTCCTGCAGTTCGGATATCCAGGGGAGACCTGGCAGGACATTCAGAAGACGGTGGAACTGGTTCGAGACACACGGCCCGATGACATTGGCGTCTCTGTCTCCTACCCGCTGCCCGGAACTGAATTCTTCGAGCGAGTGCAGGCACAGTTGGGCGAAAAAACCAATTGGTCGGACAGCGAAGACCTTGCCATGATGTTCCAGGGTGCGTACACAAATGAATTCTATCGCGCCTTGCACGACGCATTGCATGCGCAAGTGGATTCCTGGAGCTCGCGCAAGGCACAGACTGTCCAGGAAAAGGATGCGGTTCACGATCCAGATGAACTGTGGAAGCATGTGATGCGTCTGGAACAGACGTGCCGCAATTCACGTCCTACCCTTCTGGGCGGACTTGCAGGCGAGGAGTTAGTGCAATTGCAAGCACCCAGTAGGGCGGCGAGTTTTGACGAGATTCTGAATGTTCTCCGAAGCTGATTGCATCCATGGACATACTTCTCACTCACGGTTACTTCCTTTACGAGGACCCGAAGGAACTTCAGATCATGAAGCCGTATCCGCCGTTGGGGATCCTTTATATCTGCGCTCATCTGCGAAACATGGGTTTTGAGGTTGAGGTGTTTGACTCGACGTTCTCGTCGCGTCAGCAGCTATTTGAATTGCTTCGGCAAGGTCCGCCGTCCGTGATCGGCATCTACGCAAATCTGATGACGCGCCCTAACGTCGTTGAAATTTTGCAGGTCGCAAAAGAGGCTGGATGGCGCACGGTCGTGGGCGGGCCGGAGCCCGGAGCCTATATTGGCGAGTACCTTGATGCCGGGGCGGATGTCGTCGTAATCGGAGAGGGAGAGATCACGTTGGAGGAATTGGTGCCAGTCCTGCGTTCGAATTCCATCGACGCGCTGGAGCGGGTGAAAGGCATCGCGTTCCGGGCCGCCGACGGCAGCACTATCCGTACTCCACCGCGGGATCAGATTCGCGATATCGATACCCAGCCTTGGCCCGCACGCGAAGCAATCGACTCAGCCCGCTATCTGGAGGTCTGGCGCGAGCACCATGGCATGGGCTCGGTGTCTCTCATCACGGCTCGCGGATGCCCTTACCATTGTCGCTGGTGCAGCCACGAAGTGTTCGGTAAAACCCACCGTCGCAGAAAACCGGCATCGGTTGCCGAGGAACTTGAATGGTTAATCAATCGATACCAACCGGAAATGGCGTGGATGGCCGACGATGTCTTCACCATCCACCACGGTTGGCTTTTTCAATACGCCGGCGAACTCAAGCGGCGCGGGATTAAGCTGCCCTTCGAGTGCATCTCCCGCGCCGACCGGCTGAATCCGCGAGTTGTTGAAACACTCGCCGAAATGGGCTGCTTTCGTGTCTGGATCGGCTCCGAGAGCGGCTCCCAGCGCATCCTCGACGCCATGGAGCGAGGAGTAACCGCTGAAGAAGTGCGTTCTGCGGTCGCGATGTGCAAGTCGCACGGCATCAAAACCGGAATGTTTTTGATGTGGGGATATGAAGGCGAGGAACTCAGCGACATTGAAGCAACCATCAAGCATGTGAAGAACACTGCCCCCGATATCTTTTTTACGACCGTTGCCTACCCGATCAAGGGCACGCCATACTTCACCCAAGTTGCGGATCGTGTGGAGAGCTCCAAGGCATGGGCCGTTGGATCAGACCGCGAAGTGCGCATCCGCGGACGCCATTCCCGCCAGTTTTACAGTTTTGCCGATAAACTGCTTCGCAGCGAAGTTGAGCTGGAACGCCTGCGCAACGAACCGCTAGTTGATGCACCCGCCATTGCGGACTTGCAAACCAAAGTCTCTGATTTTCGCGCTGGCCTGACCGCGACCGCTCAAGAAGTGGAGGCCTGAGCCGATGGCGATCGCTCCAGCCCAATTCTGCGCCTCCCCATTCGACGCTATCGCCGACCGCTACGACGAGACATTCACCCGCTCCAAGATCGGACAAGCCCAACGGGCATCGGTGTGGAAGGAACTTGAGACGGCATTTCGACCCGGGGATTACGTTCTTGAGCTTGGCTGCGGAACTGGAGTCGATGCGTGCTTCCTGGCGGATCGTGGGGTTAAGGTTGTTGCCTGCGACAATTCGCCTCGGATGATCAACGTTGCCACTCGCCGAGTTGCTGAATGTCAAAAAGACAGCTTGGTACGGACGTATTTATTGGCCGCCGAGGATATCGCCAACTTGCGAGGCGGTGAAGTCTTCGACGGCGCGTTCTCCAACTTCGGCGCACTCAATTGCGTCGAAGATCTTCCGCTCCTCGCCCGGAACTTGGCGGTCTTGCTCAAACCCGGTTCGACGGCTCTGCTGTGCTGGATGGGCCCGCACTGCTTGTGGGAAGTTGTCTGGTACCTCGGTCGCGGAGATCCGCGCAAAGCTTTTCGACGCTTTCGGCGTGGAGGCGTAACTGCACGCCTGGCAGAAGGAACCTCCATCCGCGTGCATTACCCTTCGGTACGTTTCCTCGCACGCACGTTCTCCCCAGAGTTTCAGCTTAAGTCCATCAAAGGGATTGGTGTTTCTGTACCACCGAGCTATCTCGAACCTTGGGCAAGCCGGTTTCCACACCTGTTCGGCTTATCCGTTCGAACGGATTTGGTCTTGGGGCGCTGCTTCGGTTTTCGCTCGCTGGCCGATCATGTCTTGCTGGAATTCCGACGGAACGATCTAAGAGCTTGTCACTGATGAGCGCCCTCGTATCCATTTCGACGCCCCGCGAATCGGCCGATATTGATGCTGCCGCACACCAGATCCGCACCATGCCCGTTGTTGTGATTTCACCTCATAACCAGTGCAACTGCCGTTGCGTGATGTGCGACATCTGGCGGATTCGCGAGCCGCAGGACATCAAGCCCGCCGATCTCGAGCGGCAACTGGTTTCGTTCCGCCAGCTCGGCGCCCGCTGGGTAGTGTTCACAGGCGGTGAACCCCAATTGAATGATCAGCTGGGTGCCATGGCGCTCATGCTTCGCGCCGAGGGCATCCGCGTCACTATGCTTACCGCGGGATTGTTACTAGAGCGCCACGCGGAATCCATTGCCGCGACCATTGACGATGTAATCGTCTCTCTGGATGGCCCGCCTGCAGTACACAACCGCATACGCCGGGTCCCTGGTGCCTTTGAACAACTCGCCGCTGGCATCAAAGCGTTACGACAGATCCGTCCAGAGATCGCGGTTCGAGGCCGCTGCACTGTCCAAAAAGCGAACCACAATTCGATCCGCGCGGTGGTTCAGTCAGCGAAAGAGATAGGCTTAAACTCGATTTCTTTTCTCGCGGCTGATCTCACTTCCGCTGCCTTCAATCGTCCCCAAGGCTGGCAACCTGATCGCCAGGAGCGGGTAGCTCTGAATGTAGACGAAATCGAAGCACTGGAGGCAGAGCTCGAGCGCCTGATCCGGGAGCACAGCCTCGACCTGGACTATGGTTTTGTAGTTGAATCAGCGGGCAAACTACGACGACTCGCGCTTCACTTCCGCGCTCACCTTGGTCTGGCACCGCACATTGCGCCGCGCTGTAATGCACCATGGGTTTCGGCAGTGATTGAAGCGTCCGGTGACGTCCGCCCCTGCTTTTTCCATCCCGCGTTGGGCAATATCCATCGCCAGACCTTACACCATATCGTAAACAGTCCTGAAGCGGTGCAGTTTCGGGCAAACCTCGACATTGCTGCCAATCCTGTTTGCCGCAGATGCGTTTGCTCTCTTCACATTCAACCTCAAGAGCAGTAAGCGATGAAGCTCAAGAGCCTGCCTTAAACACGAATTCCACCGTCTTGCTTTCACCCGTGCCGACTGTAATTTTTTGGCTCTGAGTACCCAGCTTTTCCTGCCATGCCTTGATTGTATAAGTACCTGGCGGAAGATCTTTCAGGTCGAAGTTTCCGTCTTTGTCGGTCACCGCGAAATAAGGATGTTTGAATACTGCGATGTAGCCGTGCATCCACGGATGTATGTTGCACTTGACTGGAATAGCGATCTCTTCCCGCGCGAAACTTTCTTCGATGGGCAAGCCGTGCGGCTGCGTCCTATTCCACTCCCGATTGTTGGTCGGCAAGGGATGGATGTTGTGCGTGGTCGCGTCGCTGTTCACCACGTCCAGCTTCTGATTTGCCTGCAGAGCAAGCACGTGCGGCTTGTACTGGCAACCCTTCTGCTCGATCACTGCGGGCTGCGTTGGCGGTTCAAATGTGTGATCGCCCAAACCATCTGCAACATAGATGATGACATTTGCCAGACCATTGTTGGCCCCGATCACCACATCCTCCGTGGTTGCGGGCGAGGAATGTGCTTTGGCACAGTTGGGATCTGACGACATGTCGATGCGACTTGGCTTGAGTGTTGAGCCCTCAATCTTCGCAGTGCCTTTCAACGATCCAGCAGCACCCGCATCTGCGGCGCCTGCCGGAACATAAGTGACCAACGTTAGGACGAGTGCAGCGGCTATCACACCTAAAATATATTTCGGTTGCATTGAATACCTGCTTTCTTTCGCTTGTTGTTGGCGAGCAAAGTCCTTGCAGAAGGCCCGAAAGATCGGTGCTGGATTTCGCAATGCTATTACTCCGGCTTGGGCTCGGCCTGCGGTTGGCTGCGTTGACTCTTGTTGCTTGCGCGAAGCGTGTGTATGTAATGCACGACGTCCCAGATCTGATCCGGCTTCAAAGCGTCGGCAAACGCAGGCATCGGAGTACCATCGATACCAGTCGTCAAATCGCGGAACAACCCTTGATCTGATTCGCCGCACTTGAACCGCGATCCACTGCTCAAGTCAAAGGGCGTAATCGGATTGCCTTTACTGTCCGTGAGCGAAGAGGCAGACGGACCATTTCCCCGCCCTTCTTTCCCATGGCAGAGCCAGCAGTTCATGCTTTGGAAGAGTTCTGCTCCACGTTTCACACTCTCCGGTGAGGTGGATGGCTCAGGGGGTATCACCACCGGAGCACCCGGCTTCTCCTCCTGAAATCGCAAAGAGAAGCCTTTAATGTATGCCACCAAATCAACTCGGTCCTGGCGCGTCAATGGCTTCCAGGAAGGCATTCCGCTGGCGTGAACGCCGCGGCTTATGGTGTCGTAGAGGTCGCTATCCAACGGCAGAGTTCCGCTCGGCGTTGATCGGCATTTGAATGTAGCTTTCGTAAAGTCACGAGGTTTGGGATCAAGATAGGGCGCGCTGTCTCCTCTTCCATCGCCGTACTCGCCATGGCAGAAAATGCAGTAGCGTTGATAAAGAGCCTTCCCTTTCTTAGCATTTCCCACCAGGTTTCCGACGTGGCTTTCTTGGGCCAGACTGGTCAGACTAAGTAAGAGGAATACGATGGTCATCGCGAAACTGATTCTCAATCGCATGAAAAGTGCTCTCCTTTTTCCTCAAAAGTCGAAGTCCAATCCCATCAGAAAACTATTGCTAATGTCGTCTTTGCCGGAAACCGGCGCAGTTCCCGCATTCACGATACGGGAAAACTCCTGCACCCAGGCAAGGCCAGCTCGGGGGTTCATGATCGGATACCAGCGATAGCCAATGGTCCAAGTGTCGAGATTCCCTGAGTTGCTGCGAATACTGGGATTCGCCTGGCGTGACATTCGGATCAACTCATATCTTCCGATCCCGATGAGGCGTGGATTGTAGGTGTAATGGGCTTCCACAAAGCCGCCATTCCACGTCGGAGCGGCAGCCCCAGCGGGTAACAGGGACGGTTGATTTGCAGGCACCGCATTACCCAGAAAAACATTGTCGTATCCGTGCAGGTAAAATGTTTGAAAATCGAACTTACCCACATACCACTGTCCGTACGCACCCGCGCGATAAAAGCTGCGATTGCCAATGCCGGCGCCCGGGATCGGGTGGCCTCCATTGGTTTGAAAGAACGTGGGAGATTGGCCGAAATAACCGTAGACGCCCACCCGCTGCAGCCCGAGTTTCGGAATTTCAACGGCCTGCGCGAAGTTAGCGTAAACGTCATAGGTATTGCCCGCAGGTAATCCAGTCTGTCCGTCGTTGCTGCTAAGCACGGAAACTGAATACCGGGTGTAATCGTTATCGGAGTGACCCGATACCTCTACACCAAGCTGCGTATTGCCGATGCCTCTAAAAATGTTGCTATCGCCGGGCGGAGTAAAGAAATAGTTGAAGTACGCGGCCCCTGTATTATTAAGCGTGAGAATGCGTTCCTGCGAAATCATCTCATCCAATTCGAACTTGCCCATCTTAACGTTCAGCCATTGCGATCCGAACAGATTATCCAGACGCACCCACGTTTGCGAGATGCTCGTGCCGCCGGAAGCGCCGATAAATGGCTGCACAAAAAATGAGATGTTCTTGGACAGTGTACCGGCTGTGATGATATCGAGCCCGGACAGGTCGAATCCCGACGGGCTGATTGTTGTCTCCAGCAGGCCGCTGCTCACCTGGCCGGAAACTTTGTCTACCGCTACGCGGTCGTTGCTTTCCCGATGCCAGTTTGGAGTCGTGCGAAACATGATTGGCCAGTAGGCCGGCTGCTGATAGATCGGCGCGTCGCGGTCGTTGCCCAATTGATATCCGTTATCCTTAAAGGTCTGCCCGAAGTTGTTCAGCATGGGCCACGCCTGGTGACATGCGGAACAAGGAAGACCATATTTGCGGGCAAACGCAGGAATCGCATACGCTGGCCGGACCACCGCCAAAAGCGTCGCGAGCAAAAGCAACTGCGTGCCAACCCTGTTGACCGTCGCATTTCCCATTTCTTTCTCCTTGACGTTTCGGGCGCACAACGACCGCTGTCAATACCGAAAAGCAACGCTCCGACGTCGGGCCCCGCAACCGCAGCTAAATCCCTAAGCGTGCTGTTTCGTTGACAAATTGAAGATAAAAACGTAACGCGTCGGCGATTGTCACGGACTCGTCAAATTTGCGTCATTTATTTGTCACAGCGCACACTCCGTATCAGGTGCCGCCGTGAGTGGGGGTCGTCAAAACCCAGGGCAAATGCACCCCACACGCCTCGGGAATTTGGATATTCCTGTTCATGGACCGAAAGCAACCGGTGAGACGTTAACCCAGGACATAACGAAGCTAATTCACTTGTTCTGTTCCTGTTCTTAAGGACGGGAGTGCACTGCTGACAACTGAGAAGTAAGCGCACTAGACTGCAATCGGGCGTTGGAGGAGCTAGCTCGTACTTGGCAACGGCTCACGCGAACCACAGTTAAGGCACAAATTTATAGCCCAAGCTATGTACGGTAAGAAAGTGTGACGGATGGGAAGGGTCGCGCTCCAATTTGTGTCTTAGCCTCAGAATGTGGTTGTCCACCGTTCGGGTAGACGGATAGTTCTGGTACCCCCAAACTCTACTGAGAAGTTCATCGCGCGAGATTACGCGCTCGGAGTTTTTGGTGAAGAACTCCAGTGTCTTGAATTCCTTTGGGGTGACCGTGATCTTCTCGCTGCCACGAGTGATCTCCGCCTTGGAAAAATCTACCATCACATCCTCAAAGACATACACATCTACCGGACTGACTCGCGTCGCACGTCTGATTAGCGCGCGCAGGCGCGCAACCAACTCCATGGGGCTAAATGGTATGGTCACGTAGTCGTCGGCTCCCATTTCGAGGAAAAGAACCTTTTCCGCAACATCTGAGCGGGCACTAAGAATTACAAGGGGCAGACCAGGAATCGAATTCGCTATTCGCCTGCAAAGGTCACAGCCCGAAGATCCTGCGTGCTGGAGATCCAGGATCACCGCTGTTGGTGCGCCTTGGCGAAGCGTCTCCAGACCACCAATACCATCTGGGACGAGATCGACCTCATATCCTTCCGAGGAGAAAAGCTGCCGCAAAATCTTCCTCAGGGCACCATCGGCCTCGATGACCAAAATACGCTCTATTAGAGCCGGTCGCAGTTCGGATATTGGAGGGTTCAAGGTTGGTGGCAAGGTAGCGGTTGCCATAATCTTTTCCTCTTTCTGCAGGATTGCCGCTTGATTCACACGTCATCTAGGTCTGGATGAGGTAACCCCGACGGCGGTTGCAGGCCGGCTGGATATTTTGCAAGCCGTTCGAGTTCTACGGTCGCATCGGCCCAGTTCACGGCTCGTTTGGTCATTGCGACTCTGCGGTCCCCAGGGCAGGAGATTCTGCAAAGGCCAGCATGACAACACCCTGTGCGAACAGATAAGAGTCCGATTTGACGCTTGACATCGAACTCTTCCCGGACGACGGAACATGCTGAGAGGAAAATCTTCTCCGCTTCCGGCGTAACACCCCATCCTTGTGCTTGTTATCAATCGTCAAACCCTCCTGTGCCAAGCAGTCTGCCACCCGGCGCAGTTCCAGTCGTGCCCGGTGCAAACGGGTCTTGACAGTTGAGACCGACAAGTTCAGGGTCTGAGCCGTCGCGTTCGTTGAAGGCTGACTAAGACACGACTGCGGGGTGCTTCGATGTTGTGTACGTCCCGATAAAAACAGTCTGGCGGCAGTAATGTTGGCTTACCTGATCTATCCGGATGCCGGCATCACGGCGCGGCATCCGCTCGGGGACCAGCCCCGAACGATTGTTTCCAGTAGTCCCGCACACCCGGGGGCAGCGTTTGTATGCGGGCAAGAAATGCCGTGACTTTCCAAATGTCCTGGTCGCTCAGAGCTTTGTTCCAGGCTGGCATGGCCGTGTAGCGAACTCCACTGCGGACAGCATAATAGATACGCGATTCGGACTCATCCAGCGGATCAAGGATCAGCTGTGGCGCAGGCGGGTAGAATGACCTCTCCAGCGGGCTAGGCTGGTTGTCAAGGGTTCCGTGACACATAGAACAATTCATGGTGAAGACCTTCATACCCTCGATTAAATTCTCATCTGTTGGTGGAATCGGGCTGCTGACTCGCGGTGCGCGCCGCTCCATGGAAGCGTCCAGCGCATTCATGGCAACACGGCGTTCCAGTCGAGGGGGAGTCGCATCCGCATTGGTTGGCACGAGGCCCAGGGTTGCCACCATCAGCCCAAACAGGCCGAGTACGAATAACGTAACAATGATTCCGAGAATGAAATTGCGCATTTGGCCCTCCGCGCTCTCTTCCGATCTCAATAAACTACTCACGCGAGGTAGCGCCTAAACCAACCGCGGAACACGGGTTGATAAGGCACTACCTGCAGCGTAGAGAATTCGGCCTACCGGCGCGATGCGACGGCTGACGGACCAGCGCCGATGCTTGCAATTTTGAGCTGGTTGTTTTCCAGTGTGCCGACGACACGCACCTCCTGGCCTGCGAACGCCGCAGCCTTTGCTTGGTCGTCGAGCTTATAGACCGTCCCTTTGGACGCGTCTAGTAAGACGTACTTGGCACCCATCTGCACGCACCTCTGTGCACATGTCTGTTTGTCACGTCCCATAGTTTTATTTTCATTCATCATTTCTTCGTGCGATTTGTTCTTGGCACAAAATGTGTCGGTGACTTCCCCAGTAAACACCTGCTGACCACTTTGGTTGAGTTGTCCTGCCCAAAGCTGTAGAGCAAGCAGTCCAGTGGAAAGAAGGAGTGAAACACGTACGCAACGGCTTCTCATAATTTATGTCTCCAGGATTAAAATTTGTTGCCTTCCTGAAGAGCTTAAGAAACAAAGGAGCACGCTTTGTCACGTGATGGTCAAGGGTTCGCATTTTTTTGTATACGCGACTGACTTGTTGGCCCAACACTCACATTTCCAACGCAAGCAAAGTCAAAACCTGAAGTTTTGCTAGAGCAGTGTAAGACTGCCTTCCTTCTTACGAAACTTGACAGAGAGTTAACAATCAAATGACATACAGCCCGAATCTCACCCTTTCTCCGTGTCATCAGAAAAAGGATAATCGAGATGGAAAGCCGCGCAAATACAACGGCCACATCAGCCCAACCACGTTTTCACCAACGGGTGGGCCAGATTCAGCCGTATGGAACCCGTCAACCATGCTCTTCCCCTCGAACTCGAGAGCCTACGCCTGGAGATGACAGAACAATTAAACCAATTGCTGGCGGACACGATTACTCTTCGTCATCAGTACAAGAAGTCTCACTGGCTGGTTGCTGGCGCTACCAGTTGGATTTGCTCTTCGATAAGCACCATAGCGAGCAAAGCGAACTAATCGATTCAATTGCCGAAAGGGTTCAGGCGCATGGAGGTGTGAGTTTGGCGATCGTCTCGTGAACGTGCCCTTGGTTAAGGCAGAAGAGCCGGCTGCGGGTACGGTGCCGTATAACCATGAACTTTAGCGCAGCAGTAGGCTTCGTGAGAATGGGGGCGTCAACGAGTACCAGAGCCTAGTGCAACTCTATCGCGCATTTGGAGGCGCTTGGCAACAATAAGCACTGAATGGTTCTGCCGACGCATTGGCGAACGTCAGCGACAGAGTTGCCCAATCAATCGGCCATCTTGACAATCTGCCTCGAATTGAATCCTCCGACAGTCTGCCACCATCCTAGATAAACGTGCCTATGGACCAAAATGCAGGGAAAATCTTGGTCGTGGAGTCTGATGAGAGTCTCAGGCAACAGATCGTTGCGGCTCTGAGCGATGCGGGATATGACGTCTCGACCGACTATCAGGGGGGAATGAAGGCAGTCCTTGCCTTCAGCCCGGACACCGTGATCCTGGGTGCCGATCCACCGCAGCTCGATTGTTGCGATCTTCTTTCCGAGATCAAGGGCTCCGACAACACTCAGAACATCAGGGTTGTGATGTTATCTGCTGGGGGATCAGCCGAGCGCGCTCGTGGGCTCGATCTCGGGGCCGACGACGCGCTGTCCCTGCCTTTCGACCCACAGGAATTGCGTTCACGGGTGCGTTCGCAACTACGAAATAAATCCATGGCGGACCAGTTTCGAGAGCGGTTGCGTCTTGCGGAGAAAAATCGCAACGCTACCCAGCAGGTGGTAGCCGCAGTTAACGAAGAACGGCGGACACTTCGGATTGGTGGGCTGGTGGCCATTGCCTTGCTCGCCGTTGCTATTCTGGTTTTCTCCTTTTTCTACCGTCGTACCCAGGCACAGAATACCCGGGTCTATGCTGCGATCACTCGATTGCAGACAGGCGTCCTGACCGAACAGCAGTTGATGGAAAGGTCGCGTCGTGCCCTCGAAGACCGCGGCCGCGGGAGCTCGCAGGCGAGCGATCCACAAAAGCTCGAACTGCAGAAGAAGAGCGAAAACCTGAAGTCCCAGATTGCAATTAGCAAGGCAGAAAACGCGTCTGCCTTGCAGGCCCAGCTAGCCACAGTAGAAAACCGTCTGGAGAGGATTGAGACCGAAGGCAAGTTTGCCGAGAAAATTATCCAGAATTACGAGCCCAGCGTCTGCCTCATTCATGTCGTGCTCGCCTTCCGGGACCACACGACAGGATTGAGACTGCGGTATGCCGGGGTGACGAGCAGCGGCGAGCCTGCAACCGACGAACACAACAACCCGCTCGTGAGCCTTACCGGAAGTGGTGCGGAAGTACATCTGGACGTTTTCGGCACCGGCTTTCTCGTCTCCGATACCGGACGAATTCTGACCAATCATCACGTCGCCGAACCATGGTGGCAGAATGACGATCTCAAGGAAATGCTCGATCAGGGTGTTGAACCGGTCATTGCTGAGATGACGGCGTACTTCCCGGGCATTCCGAACGGGATTCCCGTCAACACGGAAAAAATTTCATCTGCGGCGGACGTCGCAGTCGTGAAGGCGAATGTTTCGGGGTTGAAAATCAGACAGATCGCCCTTGCCGATGGCCGGCGGGCCGTGATCAGTGGGGGCCCCGTCGTGCTCCTCGGCTATCCGACTGCCCTTGATGCCATTCTGGCGCGGGCCGGCACAGATACGCTCCAGTCTATCGCGACTACAACCAAGGGCGATCCCAAGCAGGTAATGGAAGAACTCGCGCGCCGTAACCTGATCCGGCCTACCACCACTCAAGGGCACATCGGCGCCGTGTTGCCCGACAAAATTGTCTACGACGCCCAAACCACTTCGGGAGGCTCGGGAGGTCCGCTTTTCAATAACGAGGGCACAGTTATAGGAATCAACTTTGCCGTGCTTCGCGAATTTGGCGGATCGAATTTCGCGATTCCTGTGTCGTACGGGCAGTCACTCCTGAGACCGTGAGCCGTGGCGCTCGAAATGGAAGGCGCTCAGGGGCATAACTGACGAAACCAAACTTGCCGATCACATTACCAGGCCATCACCCGGCTTGGAACTTTTCCCCTCGCTAGTACAAGCCGTGCGCGTTTCTGGGTTCATTCTTGGATGTCTCTTGCAATGTCGGTCCCGCCGGGTGCTACTTGAGGCCGTGTCGAAGCGAGGCAAATCTCGGATCCCGATCCTCAGGACTATTGTTGCCAGCCCCCTCCCAGTGCCCTATAAAGCTGCACGAGGCTCTGATACTCGCTGCCGCGCGCCTGCGCGAGCGTCAACTCTGCTGAATATAGCGAGCGCTGGCCATCTAACACTTCGAGATAGGTGGTGATGCCGCCGCGATAGCGTACCAGGGACGTACTGACTGTATCCTGGAGGTCCTTGACCGTTGTCTCCTGCGCGACCCGGACCTGGTGGAGTTTCTGATAACCGATTAATGCATCGGAAACATCTCCGAAAGCCTGCTGAATGGTTTGCCGGTAAACGATGAGAGCCTGCCGGTTCTGCGATTCAGCCAGATGCAGGTTGCCCTTCAACGCACCACCCGTGAAAATTGGCTGGCTCACCTGAGCCCCATAAGACCAGATTCCGACCTGCGAGCTCATCAAGCTTGAGAACACGCTACTGCGCCCGAAGGCTCCGGCGCCGGAGCCGGTCAGCGCGATTTGTGGAAAGAACTGAGCCTTGGCAACTCCAATTTCGGCGTTTGCGGCAATCAAGCTCTGTTCGGCCTCGCGAATGTCGGGCCGGCGCTCGATGATTGTGGAAGGCAATCCGGGCGGCACTTCTGGCGGGAGTGGTTGCTCGATCAACGGAAGGCCCCGTGGCACATCCTGCGGATAATTGCCCAGCAGAATACTGATGGCATTTTCCTCTTGAGCGATTTGCCGCTCCAGGTCAGGGACCTGGGCATTCGCAGTGTCGAGGACTTGCTGAGCCTGGAGAACATCCAGCTTCGTTGCCACACCGTGCTGTAGACGCAGCGTGGTCAGCTTGACCGAATCGATTTGGGTTTTGACCGTCTCATTCGTGATCTGGAGTTGTAAGTCAAGTTCCAAGAGTGCGAAGTAGTCGCTTGCGACGTCGCTGACCAGAGTTAAGATAACGGTTTGCCTTGCGGCATCGGTAGCGAGGAGCTCTGCGCGTGCGGCCTCCGTCGCGCGACGCAGGCGGCCAAACAAATCCACCTGGAAGGTGGCATCAGCCGCCAGCGTCAGGAAGTTGAACTTGCTTTGAAAGTTGGACTCTTTCCCCCCAGAGAAATTGCCGTTGCCTTGGACCTGCGGAAACAAGTTCGAGCGTGTGATCGCGAGCTGAGCTCGAGCTGCGTTGATGCGCTCGGTTGCAAGTTGCAAATCGTAGTTTTGCTTGAGTGCGGTACGTATAAGCTCTTGCAACTTCGGATCCTGGAAGACCTGCCACCAAGGCAAATCCGCATAAGAAGCGGCCTGAGCCTGAAGCTGAGGAGTGGCCTGCAGATCACGATACGTGGGCGGAGTCTGAACCAATGGCCGATGGTAATTGGGGCCGACCTTGCAACCGGCGAACATGCCACAGATCAAAACCACAATCAGCAATCTTGTGAGCTTCATGTTGCGCAGCTCCACCTGTTTTTTCCACCTGTCGTGCTAGCGCACATCTCAATCTCCGGGCTGCGGGCTGGGCGTTCCGGGCAACATTCCGGGAGCGGGTTCCTTGCCGGCGCCGGACCATTTCTCTACCACATAGAAAATGGCAGGCACGAAGAAGATTCCAATCGCGCTGGCGGCCATCATTCCACCGATGACTGTGGTTCCCATGATTTGTCGAGCGACCGAACCAGCACCGCTTGCAATCCATAGCGGGACGCAGCCAAGAATGAACGCAAAAGAAGTCATCAAGATAGGCCGAAGCCGAAGCTTGGCTCCTTCAAGCGCGGCCTCGGTGAGCGACTTCCCATGCTCATACTGATCCTTGGCGAATTCCACGATCAGAATCGCGTTTTTGGCCGCGAGCCCGATCAGCATGATTAATCCGATCTGCGAGTAAATATCGCCCTCGATTTGAACCATGAAAGGAGGCAAGAACGCACTTAGGATTACGCGGCGAAGCCACAGAATGAAAAACGCTCCAAAGATCGCTACAGGCGTACTGAGCAGCACACTGAAAGGCAACGACCAGCTTTCGTAGAGCGCGGCTAGAATCAAAAAGACAAAAAGCAACGAAAGCCCGAAGATTACGAAGGGTGGCACACCCTGCCGCGCCTTCTGCTCCTGGAACGACATCCCGGAATAGTCGAAGCCCATCTCACGCGGCATCGTCTGTCTGAAGACCTCTTCCAGAGCGGCGCTAGCCTGGTCGGCGCTATAGCCGGGCGCTGCGCTGCCGTTGATCTGCGCCGAACGGAATTCATTGAAACGCATGGTAAATTCCGGGCCCAGGCGCGGCTTGATGGTGGTGAGCGTGGAGACGGGGACGTTTTCACCCTTGTTGTTGCGGACATAGAATTGTCCGACATTCTCTGCCTTCGCTCGGTCTTCCCCTTCCGCTTCGATGTACACCTGCCACTGGCGTCCAAAGCGATTGAAGTAATTAATGAAATAGCCGCCCATGAACGCTTGGACGGTGCGATAGACATCGTTGAGGTTCACACCTTGCTTGAGTACTTTGTCGCGGTCAACATCGACAAACTTTTGCGGGACGCTGGGCAGAAAGGTCGTGCTCAAACCGGCTATCTCAGGACGCTTGCGAGCGGCGTCCATGAAAATCGCCAGATTTTTTGCCAGGAATTCAACGTCCTTGCCGGCGCGATCCTCGAGCACAAATGTGAATCCGCCCGCAGTGCCAACCCCCGGAATGGCAGGCGGCGAGAAACTGAAGGCAATTGCCGCCGGCAACTTACTCAGTTGCTGGTTGAGATGCGCCTTGATCGCTTGAAATTGTTCGACTCTTGTCTTACGGTCATCCCAGGGTTTGAAGGTCACAAAGAAGAATGCGTTGTAACTGGTACGAACAAAACTGAGCAAACTAAAGCCTGGGACGCTGGTCGAATATTGAATCCCGGGAGTATTGCTCAGAATTTTTTCGACTTCCGCCACGACTTGCGTAGTACGTTCCAGGGAAGCTGCGTTTGGCAGTTGCAGGTTGATGTAGCAATAGCCTTGATCTTCGTCTGGCAGAAAGCTCGAGGGCACGCGATTGGCGAAGAATCCCGCCGCGATGCTGAAGGCCAGCAGCAATACAGCGACCACAACCGTTTTTTGGAGTAGCACTCCGCTCCACCGGACATATCCATCAGTAGCCCGATCGAAAACTCGGTTGAACCAGTCGAAGAATCTTCTTAAGAGCCCGCGGCTGGGCTGCTTGGGGCGAAGGAGTAGGGCGGCCAGCGCGGGACTCAGGGTAAGAGCATTGAACGCCGAAAGCAGCACGGAAATCGCAATTGTCACCGCGAACTGTTGATATAGCCTGCCAGTGATGCCCGGGATAAAGGCCGTGGGCACGAAAACCGCGGAGAGAACCAAAGCAATTCCGACGACCGGGCCGGAGAGTTCTTCCATCGCTTTCAGAGCCGCGCTCTTCGGCGTCATACCCTCCTCGATGTGCCGTTCGACGCCTTCGACTACGACGATGGCGTCGTCCACAACCAGACCGATCGCCAACACCAGGCCAAACAGAGAAAGCGTATTGATAGAAAAACCGAACAGCGGAAACAGTACGAATGTTCCTACCAACGAAACCGGCACGGCAAGGAGCGGAATCAGCGTTGCGCGCCACCCTTGTAAGAAGAGAAAGACAACAAGAATCACGAGCGCGAGCGCGATCAGCAGGGTTTCGACAATTTCCTTCATTCCCTGGGTGACCGAACGTGTCGTATCCAGCGCAACGGCGTAATCGACATCTTCGGGAAAGCTCTGCTTCATCTGCGCCATCAACTTCTTGATGCCGTCAGCCGCATCAACCGCGTTCGAGCCCGGCAACTGGTAAGCGGCAATGATGGCGCTCGGCTTTCCATTGAAACGGCCTGTGACGCTGTAGTCCTGGGATCCGAGTTCGATTCGTGCGACATCGTGAACTCGGACGATCCCGCCATCGGGGGTTTCACGAACCACAATGTTGCCGAATTCTTCGGGGGACAGGAGGCGGCCCTGGGCGAGAACCGCATAAGTAAATTCCTGTCCCTTTGGGGCAGGCTCGCCACCCGCCTTGCCCGCCGGGTTTACCGTGTTTTGCGCTTGAATGGCGCTGATGATTTCCGGAACGGTGATCCCGAGCTTGGCTAACGTATCCGGTCTTACCCACAGCCGCATCGCGTATTGCCCCGCGCCAAAGACCTGCACGTTACCAATGCCCTGCGAACGCGTGATCGGATCGACAAGGTTGATGTACGCAAAATTCGCCAGGAAGTTGGCATCGTAGGTTCCATGAGGGGAGTAGAGCGCGAACAGCATGAGCGGAGCCGTAACCGACTTTCGAACCGTGATTCCGTAGTTGGTGACGTCCACTGGGAGCTGCGAAGCCGCCTGCGTTTCGCGTGATTGCGCGAGAATCAGGTCCGTATTCGGATCGGTCTTGACGTCGAAGTCCACAATCAGCGTGGTGTTCGAGTTCCCTGTCGCGTTCAGGGAGTACATATAGTTCATGTTGTCCACGCCGTTCATCTGCTGCTCGATGGGCGTGGCAACGGCTTGCTCCAGGGTTTGCGCGTCCGCTCCGACGTAGGTAGCCAGGATTTGAATCTCGGGTGGAGTGATGTTGGGAAATTGCGCCACCGGCAAAGTCAGGATAGTGAGCGTGCCCACCATCACCATGATGATGGAGATCACTATCGCCACGATGGGACGGTTGATGAAGAACTTTGACATCGGACTATTTGTCCTTGTTTTCCGTGCCGAACGGCTTGGGATTCACGAGTGCGCCAGTGCGCACTTTTTGCACGCCTTCCGCGACGATTCGTTCTCCGCGATTCAGCCCGTCCGCAATAATCCACTGCGTGCCGACACGGTCGCCGACCGTTACCGTTCGAATGCCGACTTTATTGTCGCTATCCACCACTACAACCTGGTAGCCGCCTTGGAGCTCTGAAACCGCACGTTGTGGAACAAGGAGGGCGCCATGTTCGGTCGAGATGACCGCGCGAACCTTGGCGTAGCCACCGGGCCGCAGCACGCTTCCCGGATTGGGGAACAGTCCGGCGAGCCGAATGGCGCCGGTACTCTCGTTGACTTGGCGATCGGCAAAGTAGAACGTGCCCTCGTGCGGATAGGTCGAGCCGTCCGCCAAAATCAGTTGCAGGTGCAGAGCTTTGCCCGCTGTTTCGCTGCTGATCTCGGTCGGAAAGCGCTTTCGCCATGCCAGATATTGTGGCTCGCTGGCGGTGAAATAAACTTTGATCGGATCAACGGTGGAAACCGACGTTACAACCCCGCTAGCTGGGGTGACGAGTGCCCCGACTTGAAGTTGGGCTTGTCCCGCGATGCCGTCGATCGGAGCGACGAGGCGCGTGAACTCTAGATTAATCTTGGCGGTTTCAACGGCGGCCTCATAGGTCTTGATTTGCGCCTTCGCCGTTTCCACAGTAGCGATTGCCGCAAGGTTGTTCTGCACGGCGTTGTCGAGATCCTGCTGGCTGGCCGCCTGCTCCTTTGCGAGAGGGGTGTAGCGTGTGACATCAAGTTGAGTTCGGCCTTGCACCGCCTGGGCATTGGCCAGTGATGCCTTGGCTTGTGCCAGTTGGCCTTGGGCTTGGTCAAGCGCAGCCTGAAACGGACGTGGGTCAATCTGAAAAAGAAGCTGACCTTGCTTGACGAACGCGCCCTCCTGGTAACCTTGTTTGGATAGGTATCCCGTGACCTGCGCCCTAACGTCGGCGTTTACTAGTCCGTCGAGAGTGCCGATCCATTCCCCGTAAATTGGGACATCTTCTTGCTGGACCTTGACCACTTCGACATCCGGCGTTGCGCCCGGCGCTCCGAGAGCACGCTGTGTCGGACGTATAGCTCCGATGATGAGAGCCACCACGATCACGGAAAGTATTCCGCCAATTAGAAGGTAGTGTTTCGGAAACTTGATCATCTTCATCTCCGGCAGCTTGCTGTCACTTTAGCGGCGAATCCTTACTCCGCTTGACGCGGACAACACTTCATTTGCTAGTCGGTTCTGGAGGCTGCCATCGCTCGAGACGAGTCGAAAGCTGATGTGACACCGTTCTATCCTTGGACGACCCAGTTGTGGTGAATTAGTGTCCTTAATCAGACGATAAGGACACATCACGAGATGCAGTGTTTTTTTGCTACCCCGGAAGGCTGGTCTTCGAATACCCCGTTTGTGGTACCCGCACTCAGTACACGCGAGAGGCCTTACACGAAAAGTGCGATCAACCAGTGGTGGGACTTCTGGGCGAGTACCTTCGTTAGAATCCACAAGAACGAACTGGTAAGTAATAAGAAGATAGTGGATGAACTGGAAAAGCCCTTTTCGGCGAGTGGAGCTACCGCCATAAGATTCATCAACAAGAAGGCTGGGTAGACGGTTCTACTCTGTCCGTGGCCACCACATTTCAAAGCACTTATTCGGGATCCCTCGATTTCAGCTAGCTCACAATGCGCCCACAAAACCAGGGGTGTGCGCTAAACGGATTACGTGGTCGCCGCAGATCCTCCAGCATAGTGCGGCGTTCGGTTTGGCCGCCCCGGCTCCACTCCAACGATCCGGCAAATGGCCACCTCTGGCCGGGTGCTGGGAGAGCACCAAAGATACGACCGCATCGACGGCATGATTCAAGTCGAAGAGCCTCAGTGCCGACTATCTCAATGACGGCAGACTGGCGCGCGGTAAAAATAGACCGTCGTTCACAAGCCCCGTCTTCCAGACTGTTGTCGCAACGGGCCAGCCCGCTTCTAGCCGAGGAGTGAGAGTGAATTCCACCAAGCTTACACCAGAGCTTGTGACCACAAGCATCGGGTCGGCGGAGGGATTGCCAGGATATGCATCCCTTTCCCGATCTATCGTCGAGTGTTCTGCCATAGCCATCCAGGTTCTGAACGCTGACGGCCAGTGTGTCTGGGTCAACCGAGCCTTCTGCGATCTGATTGGTTACACCGCCGAAGAAATACTGGCCACCAGTTCTTTAGATATCACGCATCCGGATGACGTCGCGGCCAGTGCGCATCAACTGCAACGGCTAGTCTCCGGAGAAGCCACGAGCTGCCAGATAGAAAAGCGATATATCCATAAGAGTGGGCGACCGGTCTGGGTGCTGCTGACGGCGACCTTGATCGCGCCGACCGATCCCCTACAGCCTGTCTCGGCAGTAGTGCTGATCCAGGACATCGGCGTCCGAAAGGCTGCGGAAGAAGCTCTACAGCGAAGCGAGAGCCTATTCCGGACCATCGCAGAAAATGCGCGTGACCTGATTCTGATCGTCGAGTACCCGGGGAGGAAGACGCTCTACGTGAGCCCCGCGTACCAGAAGCTTCTGGGCTATTCAGTCGAGGAACTTCAAGATCACGACTCCCTGGCCGTGGTGCACCCTGACGATCTTCCACTCATTCGCCAGGCGACCGAAGATATGGTCCGGAAGGGAACAAACGGAGTCATCGTAGAACTGCGTTACCGTCACAAGAATGGCAATTGGCATTATGTGGAGGCTCATGGCTGTGCCGTGCGAAACAATTGTGGCGACCTCGAACGCATCGTCGTGACCTCCCGCATCATTGACGATCGAATCCTTGCCCAGCAGACGCTAAGAGACCGGGAAGAGAAACTTCAACTCGTGCTCGATTCCACCGCGGAGCCCATCTACGGCCTCGATCTGAGCGGCAATTGTACGTTCTGCAACCGTGCTTTCTTGCGGACTCTGGGTTACCGCGATGCCAGCGACTTGCTGGGAAAAAGTATGCACCAGACGATTCACCACAGCCGTGCCGACGGATCCCGGTATCCGGCGGAAGAATGCCACATCTTCAAAGCGTTCCAGAAGGGCACCGAGACTCACGTTGACGACGAAGTTGTGTGGCGTTCCGACGGCACCTGCCTTCCCGTCGAATACTGGTCTTACCCGGTAAAGGATGAGGGGAAGATTGTGGGTTGTGTGGTGACATTCGTCGATATCACGGAACGAAAAGCGGCTCAGGAGGCATTGCGGCGGGCACATGAAGAGGCGGAGCTATTCATCAACTCGGTGCCGTCGATTCTTATCGGAATCAGCCGGGATTCACGGATTAAGCGCTGGAATCTGGCAGCCACGAAGGTCTTTGGGCTTGCCAAGGTCGAGGTCGTCGGAAAGCCCTTGGCAAAGTGTGGCATTCATTGGGTGCGCTCGGATATCCAAGTTGAAATTGGTTCCTGGTGCGCTGGCCGGGAATCGCGGCGCGTCGAGGCGCTCTCGTTTGTAAGCGATGGCGAGACCCGATTTTTGGGCCTTACCCTGAATTGGATCAGTGCACCCGAGGAGCGAATCGATGAATTGCTGATTATCGGCTCGGATGTGACCGAGCGCGAGATTCTGGGACAACAACTGCGGCAGGCGCAGAAATTAGAGGCGATTGGCCAGCTGGCCGCTGGAATTGCGCATGAAATAAATACTCCCACTCAGTACGTTGGCGACAACACGCGATTCTTGCAGGAATCATGGCCGTCGTTCAAGGAACTCATCTCGATTACCCGGGAAATGAGACAAGAAGCCTCAGTCGGGCCAATTTCGTCCCAGACGCTGCAGCGATTTGACGCCCTGGCGCAAGCCGCGGACTTCGAATACCTGCAGACGGAAATTCCGCGCGCCATCGAACAGTCCCTGGAAGGCACCCAGAGGGTGGGCAAGATTGTACGCGCTATGAAGGAATTCTCTCATCCCGGATCGGAAGAGAAGCGGTCGATTGACATCAACAAGGCGATCGAGACAACCATCACGGTAGCGCACAATGAATGGAAGTACGTTGCTGACGTCGAAACCCACTTTGCCCCCGACTTGCCTTTGGTGCTTTGCCACGCCGGAGAGTTCAACCAGGTGATTCTCAACTTATTGATCAACGCGGCGCAGGCCATTGCGGAGGCCCTGGGAGACGGCTCTCAAGGAAAAGGAAAGATTGGAGTCTGCACCACGAGCGACCAGGACTGGGCCGAGATCGCTATTTCAGATACCGGATCTGGAATACCGGAGGCCGTGCGCTCGCGAGTGTTTGAGCCCTTCTTCACTACCAAACCCGTGGGTAAGGGAACAGGACAAGGATTGGCCCTGGCCCACACGGCCATCGTCCGGCGGCACGGCGGAAAAATATGGTTCGACTCTGAAGTGGGGAAAGGAACCACATTCTACATTCGAATGCCCTTGCAATCGGAAGCGTAATCATGGCCAAACGAATTCTATTTGTCGATGACGAGCCCATGGTGCTGAGCGGGTTGCAGCGCAGCCTACGCCTCATGCGCTCGGAATGGGAAATGGTTTTTGCGCCGGGGGGCAATGAAGCCCTGGCCGCGATGGACCTCCAGCCGTTCGACATCATCGTCACCGACATGCGAATGCCGGGAATGGACGGAGCGCAGTTGCTGGAAGAAGTGCAGAAACGCTCACCTCAAACCTTGCGCATGGTGCTATCCGGGCAATCGGACCGGGAGACCATTCTGCGCTCGGTCAATCCGGCTCATCAGTTTATTTCCAAGCCTTGCGAAGCAGAAGAGCTGAAGTCCCGGCTCATCCGCGCCTTTGCCCTCAAAGATCTTTTGCAGAATCCTGGTCTGCGCGAGTTGGTCACCAAGCTCGATAATCTGCCGAGTCTGCCGCACGTCTATCTGCAGCTGAACCAGGAGTTGCGCCGTCCGGAACCTGAACTGCACAAGATCGACGAACTGATTGGCGGCGACATGGCCATGACCGCGAAGGTCCTGAAGCTGGTGAATTCAGCTTTCTTTTGCTTGCCCTGCGAAATCTCCCGGGCCTCGCACGCGGTCAAACTGCTGGGTCTGGACACACTGCGGGCCCTGGTACTGACGGCGCATGTCTTCGAGCAATTTGAAAGCCGCGTGCTGAGCGCGGAGGATGTACAGCAGATTTCCGACCATTCTCTTGCGGTCAGCAATAGTGCCAGAAAGATTGCGCTCTTCGAACGCGCCGATCAACGCACGCAAGACGAGTCTTTTACCGCGGGCCTGTTGCACGATGCAGGGAAGCTCATTCTGGCTTCCACCCTGGGAGAGCAGTACGGAAAAGTGCTGGAGTACAGCGGGAAGGCCGACGTCGGGCTGTATGCGGCAGAGCGCGAAGTGCTGGGCTGCAGCCACGGCCAGATAGCAGCTTACTTATTCGGCGCATGGGGGCTGCCGGGCACCATTGTTGAAGCCGTTGCCTGGCACCACGAGCCTGCCGAGAGCTTGAGCGTGAAGTTTTCGCCACTAGCCGCAGTCCATGTGGCAAGCGCATATCACGACGAAAAAAGCAGCTCGCGGCTGCGCGACCGCACTCCGATCGACTCCGCCTTCCTGGCCGGAATCGGTTGCGCGCAACGAGAGCTGGATTGGCGCAGCAAGCTCGATGCCGATGGGCAAAACGGGAAATAATCATGAGTGAAAAAATTCTTTTCGTAGACGATGAGCCTGGAGTTCTCGAAGGCTTCCGCCGCCTCCTGCATAAGGAATTTTCGCTGGACACTGCGGTAAGCGCCCGAGACGGGCTTGCGGCGATCGCCGCCGCCGGCAAAGACGCTTACGGCGTGATTGTCTCCGATATGCGCATGCCGGAAATGGACGGAGTGCAGTTTCTGTCTCGGGTGCGGACAATTTCTGGGGACTCGGTGAGAATCGCGTTGACCGGGCACGCTGATATCCAGACCGCCAGCAATGCCGTGAACGAAGGCGCCATCTTTCGCTTTCTTACCAAACCCTGTGAGAAGGAAGTTCTGGCCAGGGCGTTAACTGCGGGACTGGTACAACACAGGCTGGTGGTTGCGGAAAAGGAGCTATTGGAAAAAACGCTGAGGGGCAGCGTGAAGGTGTTAACCGAAGTGCTCAGCCTGGTAAATCCGGCAGCTTTCAGTCGCGGAGCGCGGGTAGGGAAATACGTGCAACACATCGTGAAAGAACTTCAGTTGACTACGCCTTGGCAATTTGAAGTCGCCGCCATGATGTCCCAGCTGGGATGCGTCACCCTTGACACGGAAACTTTGGAAGCGGTTTACGCCGGCAAACGACTCTCGGCCGAGGAACAGGCCCGGTATGACACTCATGCCAGCGTTGCCGGGGAGCTGTTGTCGAATATCCCCAGACTGGAAGCGGTCGCTCACATGATCGCGAATCAGGATTCGGCTCCGCCATCGTCCCCTGCGGGGGTCGATCTCAAGCAGGATCCGGTTGCTCTGGGAGCACAAATCCTTAAAGTGGCAATTGCCTACGATCAATTATCGAGTGGCGGGACTGGCCATGAGAATTCCCTGCGCCGGCTCCTATCTCGTCCCGAACAATTCGCCCGCCTGGTGGTGGACGCCCTGGCCAATCTGGAACTCGAAACCCCAGGCATGGACGCCAGGACGCTTACGATTTCTGAACTTGAATGCGGCATGGTTCTTCAGCAGGACGTCCGCACAGCCACTGGCATTCTACTGGTGGCGAAAGGCACACGCATCAGTTATGCCCTGGTGGCTCGGCTGCGAAACTTTTTGCGGCGTGAGCCGATTTCGGGAGCCGTGTTGGTGCACGTCCCTCGCCAGAGGATGGGGGCCGGCCCAGGTGAGTTCTGCTCTGCCAATGAGGCCGTGGCCCGAGCTTCATTGGGCAAGTCTTAAAAGCGTCGACCAGGAGTTGCCGGCGGCCTGGGCCGCAAGTTCGGCTGCTCTCAGGCGCAAATGATGTCAGGAAATCGATGAGAAAAGAGAAAGAGCATGGCTGAAAAGATTCTTCTGGTGGACGACGACAACAGCGTCCTTGAGGGGTATCGCCGCAGTCTCAGCCGCGAGTTTTCGGTGGAGACTGCCATGGGCGCTGAGCAAGCCCTGAAACTCGCCGCTGATAACGGACCGTACGCAGTCGTGGTTTCTGACATGCGAATGCCCGGCATGGATGGCATCCGGCTTTTGAGCAGAATCAAGGCTCTGTCGCCCGATACCATCCGCATCATGCTTACCGGCAACGCCGACATGGAAACTGCCATCAACGCCATCAACGAAGGAAGCATTTTCCGTTTCCTCAACAAGCCCTGCAGCAAGGAAGTCATGGCGAAAACTTTGACTGCGGCGCTGGTGCAATACCGCCTGGTCAACTCCGAAAAGCAACTCCTGGAACAAACTTTGAGCGGCAGCATGCAGGTTCTCACGGAAGTACTCAGCCTGGTCAACCCCGCCGCCTTCAGCCGCGCCGAGCGCGCACGCCGCTACATCCACCACATCGTAGTCGCGATGAACCTGGGAAACCCCTGGCAATACGAGGTCGCCGCCATGATGTCCCAACTGGGTTGCGTCACCCTGGCCTCGGAAACGGTTGAGGCCGTGTTCAACGGTGAGCAACTCTCACCGGCCGAGCAGGCGCAATACGATGCTCATCCACGTGTGGCCTATGATCTGCTATCGAAGATCCCGCGCCTGGAACCCATCGCGTGGATGATCGAACATCAAAGCAAGCCACTTCCCGAGCTCGGACCCGGCGACTTCGAAACCCCCGAGATGCGGAAAGGAGCGGGAATCCTCCGGCTGATCTTGGCTTATGAAAAACTCATCCACAAGGGGGTTTCGCGAAACGAGGCGGCACACACTCTGGCGCTCCAAAACAAAAACTTCAGTCCAGAGTTCTTTCGCGTCCTGGTGGAGTTGGATCCGAACGCCGAAGAAGGCGAAATACGAAAGTGCCGAATCGAACTACTTACGCCCGGCATGATTGTGCAGCAAGAAATCCGCACCAGCGACGGAGTGCTTCTGATTTCCAAGGGTCAGGAGGCTACTCCACCCCTTATCCTCAAGCTCAAGAACCTGCACGCACGGCACGTAATCCCCGCGGACGTGACCATCTCTATGCCTAAAAGCTCAGTTGCTTTCGCGCGAGGGGCTTCGTAGTCGACCGTTGCCTGATCGCGAAAGCGCCGAGACTTGGAACTCGGAGTCGCCTCATATACAGTCTTGCCTCCTGATGCAACTTACGCGGGCCTCGCGCATCCACTAGCAAGAACAAGAAAAACCACTTAAGATGTCCACTCCTTCTGTTCCCGTGCAAACTGGCAAGACATCCATTGGATAGGAGGTTCACGATGATGACGAATGCAAGCCCCAGGCAAAATATAGCCAGCGAAATGTCCGCGGCAAATGGGCTGGCAATAGTTCGTGTCACGATCGGCACAATGCTTGTGTGGGTTTTTTTCGAAAATCTGGGGAAGGGCCTTTACACTCCAGCGGGCTACGCAGGCCTGATCAACTATTACATCAAGAACAGTCATTCGCCGGCTATATGGAAGTCGGTCATGGCCTTGGCGGCGAGCCATGCGGCGATGGCCGCTCCGATGCAAGCGCTGACCGAGATCTCTCTCGGGATCGTGCTCGTCATCGGTCTGTTTACGCGCCCGGCCGCTTTTGTGGCGTTTCTATACCTGGGCAGCCTGTGGGTGTCGGAGTGGGGCACGGCGTGGATTTGGGAGCTGCTGGTTCCGGTGATGGCTTCGCTTGGGCTCGCGGTGGGGCGGGCGGGGCGAGCGTGGGGCGTCGACGCGTGGTTGGCTAAGCGATGGCCTTCATCCCCATGGTGGTAATTTGAGCCAGGGTCCAGTACGAGTATCGGTCGTCATTCCTACTCACAACGAAGCGCAGTCCATCGGCCGCGTCTTAGCTGACCTCCCGGCTGATATTGTCACTGAGGTCTGGGTTGTTGATAGCAATTCAACCGACGGGACCCCCGAGATCGCCGCGAAGATGGGAGCCCGCGTCCTGCACGAACCTCTTCGTGGATACGGTCGCGCTTGTTTAACCGGACTGGCTGCTGCAAACAGCCCTGACGTTGTCGTATTCCTCGACGGCGATTACAGCGATCGGCCAGATGAGCTGCCGCTTCTCTTGGCTCCAATCATTGAGAAGCGTGCGGACATCACGCTCGGTTCCCGCCTGCAGGCGCAGCATTCTGCTGATGCGTTGCCTTGGCATCAGGCATTTGGTAATCGTCTAGCTGCCGGCCTGATCAGGCTTCTGTTTGGAGTCAAGATCACTGACCTCGGTCCGTTTCGCGCCGCCCGCGCAGACGTATTGCGCGCGCTCGCGCTCGAAGAAACCACCTATGGCTGGGCGGTTGAGATAATTCTCAGAGGTACGCTTGGGGGATTTCGCATTGTTGAGGTGCCGGTCAGTTATTATCCGCGGATTGGAAAATCAAAGATCAGCGGTACGCTTAAGGGCACGCTAGGCGCAGCCTGGTTCATTCTCAGTTTGATAGTGCGCTATTATTTCCGAAACCGCAGAGTAGGGAGACGACGGTCAGTATAGGTCCCCGTTGAGGACCGCCGCCCATTGTGGTGGACGGGATTTCCGTCCCCAATTGGAATTAGTATTACAATTTCTCGTCTACTGAGGGCGGGAGCTTAGTCGTTGGGTCATAGGTGTATCTCTGATGGCTGATGTCAACATCCCGCAGGCTGAAGCGGATTTATTAATTGCCATGGAGAAGCATCGCCTCGATGACCAGGTTTGGCTTTTCCCTGGTCCCGGCCAGCGAGTTTCGATTCCTTTGATATCCCATGACAAACGAGAAAACTTTATGCTGGACGTGACGCGATCACAGATTAAGCTAACGAAAGCCACCTATCAAAACAGGGTAAGGCAGGCGATTATCCTCATGAGATTAGACATTGACGGCCCGCCACATCGTAACCCTGATGAATCTGAAATCCCGTGCCCTCATCTACACATCTACCGTGAAGGCTACGGCGATAAATGGGCAGTTATTGCACCTTCTGGGATTTACAAGACCTCGATGAACCTCTTTTCGCTCTTCCAGGCGTTCATTGGGCACTGTAATATCACGTTGCCGCCTGACTTTCAGATGGGATTGTTTTCATGAGTGTGACCGAAATCGAGAAACTCTTAAGCGACTACCGCCAGTGGCTCAAAGACAAAACCACGCTCCGCGAGGTAGATGACACTTGGGTTGAAATTACGACTCCTTATCTAGACCGGCACAACGACTCCTTGCAAATCTATGCCAGGCAGGAAAACGACGGCTTCCTCCTAAGTGACGATAGTTACACGATCCACGATTTGGAAGCGTCGGGTTGCAACCTCCATACGGAAAAGCGTCAAGATTTGTTACGCATGACTCTGAATGGGTTCGGTGTGAAGCTGAACCAGGAAGCTTTGCAAATTCATGCCACGTCGGTCACATTCCCTTTGCGGAAACACAACCTCATACAAGCTATGCTTGCTGTGAATGATCTTTTTTACTTGGCCAAGCCGATTGTTGAGAGCCTGTTTTTTGAGGACGTAGTTGCGTGGCTCGATGGAAATGACGTTCGGTACACTCCGAAGGTGAAATTCAGTGGTACCAGCGGATTTGACCATCTTTTCGATTTTGTCATCCCAAAATCACGAAAGCAATCAGAGCGAATCGTACAAGCCATCAATCGCCCCACGCGTGACAGCGCGGAATCTTTTATCCACGCCTGGAGTGACACGCGCGAAGTGCGGCCCCCGGACTCCAAGGCGTATGCGCTCCTGAATGATACCGATCAAACTATTTCAGGCAGTGTGATGGATGCATTCCGAAATTATCAAATACGACCTGTTCCTTGGACCCAGCGCGTCGATGTCGTCGCGGAACTTGCCGCCTGACAAGGTAAGATAGCCTCAATTTAGAGGACGGTGGCGCACTCAGGCCCGAGGCTTGAATGGTGCAGTCCATCGTATATTATTGCCCCAACAATCTATGAATCTTCAAGGGAGACGGTGGTGCGCTCGTCAGGCAGAGACCGCGTTCTCGTAATCATGGCGAAAGCGCCGAGGCCGGGTGCGGTGAAGACCCGGCTCGCTCCCAGCCTTTCTCCGGAAGCTGTCATTGCTTTCTATTGCTGTCTTCTCGACGACACGCTGGCGCTGGCGCGGTCATTGGGCGATGTGGAAGTTGCCGTCATGTGCCCGGATTCGGACGTAAACGAGCTGGCGCGGTTGGCAGGCCCGCAGTTGACAAACAACGAAGCGAGCGTAGTTGCGCAGAAAGGCGAAGGCCTTGCCGCAGGCCTCACTTCGGTGTTTGCGCACTTCGCAGAAGGGCGTCGAACGAACGCACCTCAGCGACGCATTATTGCCTTCAACAGCGACAGCCCGCACCTGCCGCGTTCTGTTCTCGAGGACGCGTTCGAAACGCTGGTGGCACATGACGTCGTCGTTGGACCGACGCACGACGGAGGCTACTATCTCGTCGGGGCAAAGGCTTCTCATCCTACGCTTTTCGCGGGCGACGGAATGGGCACCAGCAGTGCGCTGGAGAGACTCCTATCGTGCGCACGAACTCTTGAGCTATCCGTAGGTTTCGCAGCTCCTTTTTACGATATTGATGTAGCTGACGACCTGATTCGGTTGGCAGAGGAGTTGCGGCTGGCTCCGGCAAGGGCGCCACAAACGGCGGCGTGGCTGAAGGAGTGGGATTCAACCGCTCGTTGACCCGGACGGTCAGTCGGCCAATTCAATTAGCCCTACGCCTGATTAACGCCAATTACCCCAAACCTGCGGTAGGATTGTTGTTGTCAGGAACGAATGATGGACACTTCCGAACTGCTGAGAACGCCACTAAACGTCTTCTTGCTCGCATTGATATTGGTGCTGACGTTCCTCGCAGCATATCGGATCAGAAAAAAGTGGTTGCGGATTCCGGTTCGGATTGCTTGCTCGATAGGGGCCGTCCTCAGCGGCCTGCTGCTTGCGTTCATGCTCTTTGCGAGGGGCAAACCCAACGAAACGGTTACCGAGGCTAGAAATGGACCCTTTAAAGTTCTCGTCCGTTCGCAGGAGTTTCATCATTCAGGGTCCATCAACGTCGATGTTTGCGTGACCGATAGCTCCAGCCTTGCTTTCCCTAAGAGCAAGCAGCAATGTTTTCTTCGCGGCTACGACTTTTCTGGGCTATCTGTTAAATGGCTGTCGCAGCAGAACATCGAGATTGCATTTAGTTGCGGACGAGTGACGACCTTCACGAACACTGCATCCGTGTACCCGAATGGCCCCGTCCCCGTTGAGTTCCATGCCATCCTGCGTGATGGATGCGCGAATCAAGTTCCGCAGTTGGACTAATAGTGAAAACCACCCCCGAGCGGAGAGTGTACATACTCGGCGCCACGTTGTGCGTGGCGCTAACCATCTGCTCACGCAACCTCACCGATCGGGGTGGGCCATCCTTCATGGCCTCTTTGGCGCTTGCGGGTATCGTGTACCTCTTGGCGATCCGTGAGTTTTTCGCTACGCCAACACTTTCCCGGCACGTTGTCGTCGTTGGGCTCGTCCTGGCTGCTGTGTGGCACACTGCATTTCTTGCGGTGCCCGCGGGCGCCGATGATGATATCCATCGCTATGTTTGGGATGGCCGCGTCCAGCGGCTTGGCTATAACCCTTATATTGTGGTTCCCAGCGACCCTGCGCTGGCCGGGTTGCACACACCTGAGACCCGCACGCTGAACAATGCGTATCTGCCAAGCCCATATCCGGCGGGCGCTGAGCTTTTCTTCCGCGCCGTAGCCGCGATTCATGAGTCTGTCTTTACTTTGAAAGTAGCATTCGTAGTTTGCGATTTCGCGATTGTTTTTATCTTGCTCGATATCTTGCGACGCAGCGGGCAAGGAGCACACTGGGTTCTTGCTTATGCCTGGAACCCACTGCTGGCAGTCGAAGTGGCGGGCAGCGGTCACGTCGACATTGTCGGTGTGCTGTTGCTCACGGTATCAGTCGCCGCGCTTTTACGGCGATGGCGAACGGTTGCAGCCGTGGCATTTGGACTCGCGGTTGCCGTGAAATTCCTTCCGATTGTCTTGCTGCCACTCTACTGGAAGCGTGTTCGCATTCGTGATGCCGCGCTGGCAGCGATCATAGTTGGACTTTTGTATGTGCCTTTTTCCGATCACGGGCGGATTTTAACTGGCTCGCTCGGCACTTACGTACACAGCTTCCGCTTTAACGCTCCCGTGTTTGCGATGCTCGAGCGAGTGGCGACTCCGGAGCTGGTAGCAGGCTTCGCAGTACTCGTGGGCTTTTTAACCGCCATCTGGATGAGAGCAAAATCCGCGGCCTTGTCTTCAGGCGCTTTCGCCTGGCCCATGGCGGCATCGCTTTTATTCGCGCCGGTCGTATATCCGTGGTACCTGCTCTGGATGGTGCCGTTTGTGCGGTCGGTCTCGACGCTGCCAATCATCATCTGGACAGTCAGCATCATTCCGACTTACTATGTTTGGCATTTGCGCACGCTCGGTCGTCCCTGGGTGCTTCCCGGCTGGATTATGCTGCTGGAATACGGATGCGTCGCAATGGCCGTTGCAATTATCGGCTTGAGCCGAAAAGAGAGCCTAAATGAAGGTCGGTGACAAAGTTCGCCTGATCGCACTCCCGCCCGATCTCCCTGTCGGCGATGCCGACCCCACAAAGGCCGTCTTCAATAGATGTCTACGCCACGACTTTGCAGTAGCCGGTTTCAATGAGATCGGGTGGGCTGAATTGCTGGTGGAATCTGTGACTGGCAGCATTGGGGAAACGATTTGGGTCGAGCCAGAATTTCTTGAACCAATTCTAAAGTAGACCAACTCCCATGAGCACGCGACAACACAATCACCCGACCTCTGCTGTATAATTTCGCGGCCAGCCGACGAAACGCTGCAATTGGCTGGCGTGGGTACGGAGCCGAAGTGCGATTCCTGTATCCCAAAGCTTGTGCCCGTCATCCAAGGTTTCATCCGTTCAATTCACCGAGGAGCGAATTCCATGACAAATATGAGACGTGTGCCGATGATTCGTCTTCTGGCTTTCGTAGTGCTGGTTCTTGCCACAACCTCTTGGGCACAAAACCGCCCGCCCATTCTCGAACAGATCGCCAAGACCTATGGTCTCGATTCGTTTGGGCAAATTGATGCAATCCGCTACACCTGGAACGGGGAAATCACCGGACTCTTCAAAGCTTCCCGCAAGTGGGAGTGGGAGCCGAAGACCGGCAAGGTGTCCTTTGAGGGGAAGGATAAAGACGGCAAACCGGTTAAGGTTAGCTACATGCGCTCCGAGATCAACGACGACACGAAGAAGCAAACTGATGCCGGTTTCACCAACGATAATTATTGGCTCCTGTTCCCCTTACATGCTTACTGGGACACGAGCGCCACTGTGACCGATGAAGGTATGAAGAAACTACCGGCGGGCGCCGGTTCAGCGACACTGGTCTCGGTGAAGTATGGATCGGAACTCGGCGGCTACACGCCCGGCGACACCTGGAATCTTTATGTCGGCAAAGACAACCGCGTCGAGTACCTTGTGTTCCAGCACGGCGGGGACAAAAAGCCAAGCCTCGTCAAGGCCACCTGGACAGGCTACAAGAAGGCGGGACCGCTCCTTATCTCGACCGAGCACCGTGGTACCGCCGATGGCAAGCCCCTGCACATCTTTATTTCGGATGTGGCGGTGAAGGTGACGGGATCGGACAAGTGGACGGACGCGAAATAAAATACGGACGGGCCGGTTCGGGCAATTGATGTCGTTGTTCGCGAATCAGCCCGTGGCGATCACTACGGTAGTGCAGGAACTACTCAGTTTTGGCAGATCGCGGGTGGCGGACATGCGAATCCGCAGCCTTGGGCGTTCCCCGCGAATGATTGGACAATAATAGTCAGGCTCCAGCAGTGCGCCTTGCAGGCGTCGTCGTCCGGCACAGCCTCCGTGGCACGAGTCGCGGAACTCGCAAGGCTGACAGGCGTCGGGAATGGTGCGGGCTTGATGGAATGGTGCGGACTCTAGAATGTCGAGGCCCGTTGAGATCAGGTCCGACAGCGGCTCTCCCGATCCTGGCCAATAAACGCAGGGCTGTGTGGTGGCGCGCGGCGTGACCCTCACGGTGCTCACGCCGCATCCTCCTTGACGCGGCGGAAACCCGGCTATCGCTCGAACCAGCGGCTCGCCAATCGCGACCACATCGGTCTCCGCGAAGAGACGCCGAAACCCTTCCCAGTACTCCTCATAGGACAGGGCATAGATATCGGATCGCACCGCCTGATACACATTTACACGCAAAGGAGCGTTAAACTGTCTGGCTACTCGCGCGACTTCCGCCAGACGCAGGTAGTTCGCCTTCATCATGACCGCGATGATGGTTACGGGTACGCCAAGCCTCACGCAACGTTCTGCCTGCTGGTGGATCAGCTCCCAATTGCCGTTTCCACGCTGTGCATCCTGTTCGGCTTGCGTCGGGTAATCCAGAGAGAACTCAATATCATGGAAGGCGCGCAATTCGTTGTCTTCCAACACAGCAACGCTGTGGCCGTTGGAAGTGATCGTGAGTTGAATAGGCCGCGTTCTCAGATATCCCAGTATTTGCTTGAAGTCCGGATGCATTCCGTTCTCACCAGTGCCGAGATTCACTGAGCGGACGGGCAGACGTTCCATGACGGATTTCACTTGTTCAAGTGAGAGACGGTCCGTGCGAGCCGGATCGCGGTAGCAGAAGGAACAGGAAAGATTACACTCGTTGGTAAGCCCGAGCCCGAGCGAAATCGCGGCAGAAGTCCCGTCTCCGCCGGATGAGATCGATGAGGATTCGCCGGCGACGTTATTCATGGAACATTCTCCATCCTTAAGGCAACCGTGCGAAGCATTGTGTGTAGCGCGCGACTGCGGCATACTCAGGCCGGCTGCCCAGCTTCTGCTCCAGTTCAAAAATCTGTTCGTAGTCTGCGCTGCGAGAAACCTGTGGCGGCAAATAGTCCGCAAGGACGCGTACACCTCGCTCGGCAATCGCCGCCAGCGACGCCTCCGTCAGCATGGCTCGCAAGCTTTCCGGCGTAAATAGTCGCACCCTGCCCCCGTAGAGGGATTCTTGTCCCCACTCCGTGGCGAGGCCATTGTTCGCTGCAATCAAATCGCCAGCTTGGAGAGCGGCCTTGAATACTTCGCCTGCCTGGTTACGTACGAGAATGGACAATATCGCCGATGAATCCCGCAAGGCGCGTGCCGCACCGCGCAACACAGCACCAGGGTCGTCGCAATATTCCAGGATGTTGTGGCAAAGAATTACGTCGAACGATCTAGTGTGGAACAAGTTCGCCAATTGGGTAGCGTCGCCGTGTTGCAGCACGACCTTTTCCGCAACCCCTGCTTCCCGTGCCGCGCGCTTCGCGATATCCAGCATCGCTGGAGAGGAATCCAGCAGGGTGACGTGAATTCCAAGTCGCGCCAAGCGAACGGCAGCCGCTCCCGTCCCGCACCCGAGATCAAGCGCAGACAACGAAGGTTTGGCCTGCAGGGGAAGAAAATCCTGCAGGTTGGCAAATGCCAAGTCGGAGCGCAACCGGCCCTCAGGCGTCGCGAGGTAAGCGGCATACTTGTCTGAGCCGTTCTGAAAGCGTTCGCTGTCGACATTGGCGGTTATCTTCATGCAACACTCAGACCAAGTTGTTTCCGCAAACCAATCATTGATAAGAGAGTCTTGATTTGGGTATACCGCCGTCAGTTGGCTGCCGACCCTGCACAAACCTCTCTGACTCTCAACCTCGAAAATGATTTGGAGCTCGACAGGGGTGCCAAGCGGAAGGCTTGCGACGCCGTACACCAGGCGGCAAGGGGATATCGATCGCTTTGGGACACGCTATCTCCTGGTATTTGGGTGCTTTGCATCGGGCTCCTCACACTCCGCCACACATTGTAATCCTTGTCCATCTAGAACTCTTGTTCGAGATTTGATCAGGGACACTAGCGGTTATGCGGCTAAGCATTTGCGGCCAGACGATCCGTGAATTTTCATACTGAATTAGGGAAACAAAACTTCTTCTGGCCATCTGGAGTTCCCTCAATCCTCTGAAGTCTGCATTGTGTTTTGCCCGCGATAGGACTGATAGCTTCGGAGTTGGGGATCGATCCATACACACTCTAGCGGCCGCGACGGATTCCCCGTCTTGATCCAGACGCAATAGAGTGGTTGAGGGCTCAAGGTTGGAATGAAAGTGTTCGTCATTGTTCCTCCTCTGGAGACACGTATCCTGGTTGAACGTCGCACGGTTTCCGGCGTCCGAATCACGGTCTCGATAAAAATGAATTAGGAGGAGTGAGTCAGGCCGAGTATCTTCGGCGGATTCGCTCGCTCACGTCACAGGTCAAATACTGTGAGGAGCGAGGAGGAGGCGCCTACAAAAGGCTGGGTGGTTCTTCCAGAACGCTCTTCAGCAGCACATGTCGAACCCTCGGCTACTCGGAGGGTCTTGCGCAGATCCTATGTTCATAGTCCTTCTATAATTCTCCGTTGAGTCCCCATTGGGAATCTCGACTCAACTTTTATATCATATCCCCCTAGGGTATAGGCAAGGAAAAATGTCGCATCTTGAAAGAGAAAAGCAGAAGCTGATCGCTCGCATTAAGAGGATTCGTGGGCAGGTGGACTCCATCGAACGTTCCCTAACTACGGACGATGACTGCGCCGACGTCTTGATGCTCTTGGCGAATGTGCGCGGCGGGATCAACAGCCTCATGGCTGAAGTTCTCGAAGATCACATTCGTCTACACATGTTAACCAACGAAAAAACGGCAATGCCGCCTGCAGAGCTGGCAGAAGATCTGATTGGTCTGGTGCGTGCCTATCTGAAATAATTCGCGCACGTTTCTACTTCGCGTCAGCGGGCGACAGTGCCCGTTCTAGACGGACTACTTTCTCTTCTCGATTTTGGCCCACGTATCTTTCAGCGCGACGGTGCGGTTAAATACTGGCTTTCCTGGCCTTGAATCGGGATCGACGCAAAAATATCCCAGCCGCTCGAACTGATAGCGACTGCCGGGCGAGGGGTTGGCCAGGGATGGTTCGAGTTTCGCGTCAGCAAGTACTTCGAGCGAATTCGGATTGAGATTCGAGGTAAAATCCTGGCCTGCTTCGGTTTGATTGGGGTCTCCCCGGTTGAAGAGGTTCTCGTAAATCCGCACCTCGGCGTCGACTGCATGGGCAGCCGAGACCCAGTGAATCGTAGATTTCACCTTGCGCCCGTCCGGAGGAGCGTTTCCACCTCGGGTCGCGGGATCGTAAGTGCAGTGCACTTCGACCACTTCCCCCTTGTCATTCTTTACGACGCTCTTGCAGGTGATGAAGTAGCCGTAGCGCAAGCGAACCTCGCGCCCCGGGGACAGCCGGAAATATTTCGGCGGGGGGACCTCGCGGAAGTCGTCCTGCTCGATGTAGAGTACGCCGGAGAACGGCACTTTACGAGAGCCTGCACTTGGATCTTCGGGATTATTCACCGCGTCCATTTCTTCGGTCTGGTTCTCCGGGTAATTGTCGATCACAACCTTCAACGGGCGCAGCACGGCCATGGCACGTGGAGCGCGCTTGTTCAAGTCCTCGCGAACGAAGTGCTCCAGCATTGCCAGTTCGATCGAGCCGGTAGTCTTCGACACGCCGATGGCGCCGCTGAAGTTGCGAATGGCTTCAGGGGTGTATCCGCGGCGCCGAATCCCGGAAAGCGTGGGCATCCGCGGATCGTCCCAACCGCTCACCCGGCCTTCGCGTACCAACTGCAGCAGCTTGCGCTTGCTCAACAGCGTATAAGTCAGGTTGAGGCGGTCAAATTCGATCTGTTGCGAGGGAAAGATGCCCAACTCTTTTATGAACCAGTTGTAAAGCGGACGATGGTCTTCGAACTCCAGCGTACACATGGAATGCGTGACCCGCTCAAGCGAATCCGATTGTCCATGAGCAAAATCGTACATAGGATAAATGCACCACTTGCTGCCGGTACGATGGTGATCGGCGTGAAGAATGCGGTACATCACGGGATCGCGCAGATTGAAATTGGGCGAAGCCATGTCGATTTTCGCCCGCAGAGTTCGCGAGCCGTCGGGAAACTCCCCGGAGCGCATGCGCTCAAACAGCGCCAGATTTTCTTCAACTGATCGATTGCGGAATGGGCTGTCCTTCCCGGCTTCGGTCAGAGTACCGCGGTACTTGCGGATCTCGTCCGCGCTTAAATCATCGACATACGCCTTCCCTGCCTTAACGAGTTGCACCGCCCACGCATATAGCTGGTCGAAGTAGTCGGAGGCATAGAAGAGACCGTCCCATTCAAAGCCGAGCCACTTGACGTCCGCCATGATGGAGTCGACATACTCGACGTCTTCCTTCTCGGGATTTGTGTCGTCGAAACGCAGATTGGTATGCCCGCCGAACTCGGCGGCCAGGCCGAAATCGAGGCAGATTGCCTTAGCATGCCCGATGTGTAAATAGCCGTTGGGCTCAGGAGGGAAACGGGTCTGCACCCGTCCGCCATATCTATTGGTCTTCAGGTCGTCGAGAATAATGTCGCGAATAAAGTTCGAAGGCCGGGGTTCGGCGGGGACATTCGCGGCAGCTTCGGTCTCGGGATTCAAGGTACTCATAGGTTATTATGGCGCTGTGTGACACCCGTCGCGTGAAGTGCCCAGACGTCGGTTATTTGGACCGACCCACTTGAGGGCAGAATCTTGTGGAACCGATAATATTAACTCATCTGAGAAAGAGCCCGCACGAGGCAGCAACCCAAAGAACCCGAGGAACGCACCGTGCTAAGCCTGGGCTTCCCGAGCTCGCTGCTGAAACGATTTAGTGATTCCTAAAGGAAAGCTGCCCTCTGGGCAGGACGCGTCAAGTATCGCAGGTAACCATCGGAAGGTTACTCTTGGGGCGATTCCAGACCGCCCCTGCTCATCTAAAGACTATTGTTTTGTCTAAGATGGTGTGAAAACATTGGGATGCTAAAACGTCTTAAATATAAGCGATTGTAGTCGACGGAAAAAGGATCTGTTCCGGCACTATGGAAAGCATTCTCATCACCGTGGTCATGGGGCCAGGGCTGGTTGCCCTGTTGCTCTTCTTGCTGTTTACCTACCTCTACGAACAAAGCCGGCACCAATACTTTCGCGCCTGGCAACTGGGCTGGGCCGCGTACACGCTGCACTACGCGCTGGACGCCTGGGTAGTGTTTCGTGAGCCGTCGGCACTGGTTTCATTTTTCAGTTCCCTGCTGCTGATCGCCATGGCACTGTGCATCTTCGTCTCGACGCGACTGATGGGACGGCAGAAGTTCCGCTTGCGCTGGTATGACGTGGCCGTGGGCGTCGGGGGCATGGTGCTGGCGGGATGGAATTTGCGCGCGCAGATCGCGGGCGGCGTATTTCCTCCGGGAACCCGGCCCAATCCACACCTGCCGTTGGACGTTGGCTTAGGCGTGGTGCTTCTGTACTGCTCCTTTTATTTCTATCGTTACGCGCACCGCAAGAATTCTCTCGCGTTTACATTTCTCGCAATTTCGCTGGCGCTGTGGGCTGTCCTGATGGTTTTCGGAGAAGTCCCCAACCCCTCTCTGGCTATGTTCGGAACTGCGGGACATTTCCTGGGCCCGATCCCGCAGATGCTGCTCGGCATCGCCATGGTGATGGTGCTGTTTGAGAACGAGCGCAATGCGGTGCAGGAAAATGCGCTGGCGTTCTCCACGCTGGGTGTGGATCCGATGCGGCTGCTTTCAGCGGAAGACCTCGTACCTAGTCTGCAGAGCATCCTGGACCGGCTGGTGGCGCCTTTACCCAAAGGCCGGGCGATGATCTACATTTCCGAGCGCTGGCGTGCCATTCTTCCTTCGGTGCAACGCGGATTTTCACCGGAACTGGTCAGCAAGATGGAAAAGAGCGGTGCCGGCGAATATATTGCCGAACTGGCATACCGGCGCGGCGGATTTGTGACTTTCCACAACTTCGCAGAGATGTCGGAACCGCTGCCGGCCTTTCCAGGCGCCCGCTTTGAGCAGTTTCGCCAGGTGGTGGCGGAAGAAAAAATCCGCAACATTACTGCCGTCAGCCTGCAGACTCGAGAGCACAACTTCGGCGTAATCATTTTTCCTCACGCCGAGCGCCGCATGTTTGGTTCCTCGAACCTGCGCCTGTTGATCGGTTTGGCGTTGCAGATTGGGCTGACCCTCGAGAACTACATGGTCATGCACGATGCCCAGCGCCGCACCAAGGAATACGAACTCCTGACTCAGATTGGGCAAGCCATCAGCTCCCGTCTCGATCAGGACGAGATCCTGCGCACGGTCTACAAAGAGCTGGGACAAATTTTTGACACTGGCGACTTTTACGTGGCCTTTCAGGAAGGCGAGCATATCCGCTTCGAGTTCGAAGTGGAAAAGGGCCAGGTTCGCCCGAAACGTTCTCGCAAAGTTGACAACGGTCTGACCGAGTACATCCTCCGCACCGGGCAACCGCTGCTGATTCGATCCGATTTGGAGAAGGCTCGCGAACGTCTGGGCACGACCTACATTCCGACGCGTCCATCCAAATGCTTCTGCGGCGCGCCCATCGTGCAGGGCGGCAAACCCGCGGGAGTCATGGCCATTATGAGCACCGACCGCGAATACGTCTTCGAGCAACGCGACCTCGAAGTACTGCAGACGGTGGCGGGCCAAATGTCAGTCGCGGTAGAGAATGCGCGCCTGTTTGCGGAGGAACAGCGCCGTGCGCGCCAATTCGCGTTTCTCAACAGCATCTCTAAAACTGCCATTTCCAGTGAAGACGCTGAGCAGATGCTCCTGGAAATTGTCGGCCACATCCAAAAGAATTTCCGCTTCGATCATATCGGTATTGGCATTTTTGACTACGTGCGCAAGGACATTGAGATCAAGGCGGAAGCTGGCATTACAGCCAAAGCTCTCGGCATGCGCATTCCGCTCGGCCAGGGAATTCTTGGACGAGTAGCGCGAACCGGAGAGAGTGCGCTTGTGCAGACCACGGGCGAAGCCAACCTGCAAGGCGTGCTGTCCGATTCGCGGGCTGTGCTGTGCATCCCGATTACCTACGGCGAGACCTTGCTGGGTGTGCTTAACGTGGAGAGCCGGCAAGAGGATGCGTTCTCACCTGAAGATGTGTTGATCATGAATACGCTCGCCGACCTGCTGGCGACGGCGTTGCACAATTCATTTGTATTTCAAAAGCTGCAACAAACAGCGATTACCGATGGCCTTACCGGAATCAAGACGCGCCGTTTTTTCTGGGAAGCGCTCAGTTCGGAATGGAAGCGGGCTTCCCGCTCCGGCCGGCCTTTCTCCGTAGTTCTGATTGACCTCGACAAGTTCAAGGAAGTTAATGACACGCTGGGGCATCTTGAGGGCGACTTGGTGCTCGCTCGCGTGGGGCGCTTACTGGAGCAGAAGTGCCGGCAGTCCAATGTGGTGGCGCGCTACGGAGGCGATGAATTTATCATTCTGATGCCGGAAACCGGCGTGGAACAGGCCCAGGTGCTGGCCGAGCGTCTCCGCCTTTGGCTCTCGACTGATCCCATGTTGCAAGAGCATTTCATCACCGGGAGTTTCGGCGTGGCCAGCTTTCCGGTGCACGGCTTCACGGCGGAAGAAATCATTCGAGTGGCCGACGCCGGGATGTACGTTTCCAAGCACGCGGGTGGCGATCGTGTTTCCACCGCCGATCAATCGGAAGACAGCGAAAGTGCCGCTTTGCAGCGGCAACTGATCTCCGGTTACATCGAAGGCTTCCTGCACCGCGAGCACACCGGACCCGAGCATCTCGAGGAACTCCTCACCACCCTGAAGAAACTGGTTCAGGAAAGCCAGAACGAGGAAGGCAGCGTCGAGATACTGCGGGAAGCGATTGAGGCGCTGTCTCGTGCCGCCGAATCACGCGAACTGAACGGCGCCGGACACGGCGAAGCAGTGGCCCGCTACGCTGATCTCGTGGCCCGCGCGCTCGGTCTCTCCGCCGAAGAAATCGATGACCTGGGCTATGCCGCGCGGGTTCACGACGTGGGCAAGATCTTTGTTCCCGAGAGGATTCTCAACAAGTCCGGACCGCTGACTGATGATGAATTTCATCTGGTAAAAGTGCATGCGCGGGTGGGAGGCGAAATTGTCGCTACCCAGCCTGCCGGCGAGTTTCTGCAAAAAGCGGTCGAGCATCATCATGAATCCTTCGACGGCACGGGTTATCCGGCAGGCCTTCGGGGTGAGGAGATTCCCCTTTGGTCGCGTATTCTGGCTGTCGCTGACGCTTACGTCAACATGACCACCGAACGCTCGTTCGCTCCTGCCAAAAGCAGTGCCCAGGCGTTAGCAGAGTTGGAGCGCTTGAGTGGCATCCGCTACGACGGCATGCTGGTGCGAGTTCTTCTGCGGCAAATGAAAACCGAGAGGGCTTCGTCGAACTTGGGGAGTTGAACGCAAGCTCGGACCCGTGTTCAGAGTATTCAATCTTGGACGAGGAGAGTCGAACCCCGCGGCTAAAGCCGGAATCTTTTCTTGCCAGTAGCGTTATGCCTGACGGCATACCCTGATACGAAGCGGGAATTTTTCACAGCGTTTCCACGCGTGTCGGAAGGATTCGCCTTTCAACAACTCAATAAAAGTTCCGGACACCTCTAATGATTGATACCAGAGCTCGCTTTAAGCGAGCCACAAGCGTGAGTTTCAACAAACCCTTAGGCACTGAGAGTTTTTCGACAGCATCTTTAAGCCGGCCGAATACAGCATGCTAACTTGCAAGTTAGAATCTGAATCCCGAGACTAGGACACATGAATCTATCGCTCTCTGCCAAGGTCGCTCTCATCACCGGCGGTTCGCGGGGCATCGGCGCAGCAACAGTGCGGATGTTCGTAGCCGCGGGTGCGCGAGTCTTGTTCAATTATGAGAAGTCCAAACAACAGGCTGATCGGCTGGTCAAAGAAGTCGGCGCGGACAATTGTGCCGCCGTCGCCTGCAATCTTTCCGGGACGGAGACGGCGCAGGGCCTGGTGGCCAGCGCAGTCGACCACTTCGGACGGCTCGATATTCTCGTGGCCAATCACGGCGTCTGGCCCGCCGAAGATGTCCCCATTGATCAGATGGCTGACTCGCAGTGGCGCAGCACAGTCGCTATCAACCTGGACAGTGTCTTCGCACTGATCAAGCATTCCGTCGCGCAGATGAAGAAGCAAAATAAGTCTGCTGCCGCGGCGGGTCACATCGTGTTGGTAAGCTCAACCGCAGGACAGCGCGGCGAGGCCTTTCACTGCGACTACGCCGCGACCAAGGGCGCGCTGATCAGCATGGTCAAGGGACTCTCGACTGAACTGGCTCGGGAGGGCATTTATGTGAATTGCGTGGCGCCTGGTTGGGTCGATACCGATATGTCCGCGTCTGCATTGAATAATCCACAAAGCCGGGAAGCGATTTTCGCAACCATTCCATTGGGACGGGTAGCTAAGCCCGAAGAAGTCGCAGCTCCTATCCTGTTTCTGTGTACACCAGAGGCCGGCTTTATCACGGGCGAGGTGTTCAACGTAAACGGCGGCGCAGTACTCCTTGGATAATGTAGAGTGGACACTGCTGTCCGCTGCCTTTGATGTTGATGTAGCGAGATCAAACAAATCAGAGTCAAAAGCAGCGGACAAGACTGTCCGCCCTGCACTCGGGCAGCTACAATGAGTGTTTCGGCGTCTAATTCAGCGGGAAGTATGAAACATCTCATATCCGCTTTCTTCTTGTTGGCACTGGCCTTCGGGCAAGCAAGCCCCCCTGCGCCTTCAACCTCGACGCAAGTCGTACCAATTGATCAGGAAAACGCCCGCAAAGCCAAAACCCTACTCGATCAGGCGATTCAAGCCCTGGGCGGAAACACCTACTTGAATATTCAAGACGTCAGCCAGGAAGGCCGTACCTACGGTTTTCATCTGGGACAATCCGAGGGCGTCGGCGTCTTGTTCTGGCGTTTCTATAAATTTCCTGACAAAGAGCGAATCGAGATCACCAAGAAACGCGACGTAGCGTACGTATACCGTGGCGATAAGGGTTTCGAGATCACATACAAAGGCACCCGCTCCGACGACCCCAAGGCGGTCAGCGACTATCTGCGCCGCCGCGAATATTCTCTGGATTGGGTACTGCGCAAATGGCTGCCGCAACCGGGCATCGCATTATTTTACGAAGGCCATACCGTCGCCGCGCAAAAGGACGCAGAACAAATCACGATCATGGACACCGACAATCGAAGCGTGACCCTGTACATCGATAGCGGCACGCATCTCCCAGTGAAAAAGACTTACTCGTGGCGCGACCCAACCGACAAGGAGCGCAACATCGAAGACGAGGTCTACGACAACTATCGTCCAGTACAGGGAGTCATGACTCCGTTCAGCGTGACCCGTTTCTATAATGGGGATATGTCCAACCAGCGATTCCTGAACTCAGTCAGCTATAACAAGGGGCTGAGCGACTCCATGTTCGCCGCTGACGCAACCTACGATCCTTATAAAGCGACACCCAAGTAGTGACCTGCAGCTTCTTTTCGAGTAACCACTACCTGCGCATTGGGCGCAAGTGCCGCAACTGCCGCACAGCGCACGCCAAAATACCCACAAACCGTGGCTGAATTGCCACAGCCACGGGAAGGGTCGCAGGCCCTAATATGTTCATCTAACAATAGATAAGAGAATCGAAGGCTGAGACACGAACAAACAATTCGTGGGGCCGTAGAGTGCGCCGGAGTCGGTCTGCATAGCGGCGCTCCTGTCCATTTGCGAATCCTGCCCGCTCCGGCGGGAGCAGGCATCGTATTTCACCGTGTCGATCTCGACGGTTTCGCGGTTGAGGCCATTAGCCGCAACGTGGCCCGTGTCAGCTACGCGACCAGCCTGATGAAAAAGGGCGTGCTGATTTCTACGACCGAGCACTTGCTTTCGGCATTCATCGGGACCGGCATTGATAACGCCATCGTCGAACTGGATAACCTGGAACTGCCCATCCTCGACGGGAGCGCGCGGCCTTTTGTGGAATTGATCCAACAGGCGGGAATTCGCAAGCAGCGCCGGCCGCGAACCTACCTCCGCATCCGCCACGCGCTTGAGCTCCACGAGGGCAACAAGTTCATCGCCGTGTATCCTGCAGAAACTTATTCTGTGTCGTACACCATCAACTTTCCTCATCCGCTGATCGGCAAAGAAACTTTCAGCGTGGAACTCGCGAACGGCAATTACTTTCGCGAGATTGCGTCAGCCCGCACCTTCGGCTCCCGTCAGGACGAACAGGCAATGCGTAATATGGGCTTGATCCGCGGGGCTTCAAGAGATAACTGCGTCGTACTCACCAAAGACGATGTGGAGAATCCACCCTTGCGTTTTGCCGATGAATTCGTGCGCCACAAGGTACTCGACCTCATTGGCGACCTCGCGCTTTTAGGGAAACAGATTCTCGGCAACGTCGTAGCCGATCGCGCCGGCCATGCCATGCATACGGCTCTAGTCTCGCGCTTACTGCGTGATCAGACGCTATGGGAGGAAACCACCGTCGACGACCAGCAAGATGCCGCAATGCCGCCAAGCCACGCCATGGCTGGACAGATGGCCTGATAAATCAGTCAGCGGCTTGCGGAGTGGGATCGTTCGAGTCCCAGAAAGATCCTTCCTCGATCAAGTTCTCAAGCTCGGCTCGGGCATGAGCCTTCAAACGGTCGGCGTAGTCTTTCGCGGACTGCTGCCGCTCCGGCGTCAATGGAGCAACCCGGGCCGCCAGCAGCGGAGCATCCTCCTCCAGCATCCGAAGCAGCCGCTGCGTCCGGTCAATCCTGGCATGAATCGAAAGCATAGTAGCTCTGCACCTCACGTGATGTCGCGCGGGCGTCATCGCCCGTGCTTTATTCGCAAGAACTCGAACCAATGTGTATTCTCTAAAGCGTGCCGGAGAAGCGGACACGCGGCAAGTCCTAATCTGGATACCTGTTTCAATATTTGTCTGGAAACTTAGGACGGGAAACCGCAAACTCTATTGAGTGCCCGAACGCGTCTATCTTTCGCTCGGCTCCAATGTCGGTGAGCGTGCGGCTAATTTGAATACCGCCATCGACCGCCTGCGCGCCTTCGGCAAGGTACTGGCAGTCTCCTCTTTCTACGAAACCGAACCAGTCGAATTTACCACCCAACCTTGGTTTCTAAACTGTGCGATCACACTGAATACCGATAAGACGCCGAAACAACTGCTCGCAGGCATCCTCGAGATCGAGCAGCAATTGGGCCGCCGGCGAGCACAGAAAAAAGGTCCACGCATAATCGATATCGATATTCTGCTATTTGGTAGCCAAATCGTCGACGATCCAGGGCTGACCATCCCTCATCCGGCTTTGCCCCAGCGCCGTTTCGTCCTGGAACCGCTGGCTGAGATCGCACCCGACGCACCCCATCCAGTAACCAACCAAACGATTAGAGAACTCCGTGATGCGCTGCCCCCAGGACAGGCGGTGCGCAGGTTGCCTAAAACCGAAGCTATGGATCGCACGAATGAACACGAATAAGACCTCTCTCTTCTTTCCATGCCAATCCGTGAGATCCGTGGCCAGTTTTCTAAGGAATAATGATCCGGCTACCGGCATCTTCGGGTGCAGCAATGACCGAATCCTGCTTTGAAAATTGCGCCAGGACAAAATCCACGAAAGCACGCGACTTCGGCCTCCCAGAAGTGCGAGCGTGTCCCATGCGTACAAGGAAGACAAGCGCACCCAGCACATCAGAATCGCGGAGCCTGCCGTAACCGAGCTGCTTTTGTTCCACCTCCCGATACCCCTTCAGCAGTTCATGCAACTCGGCGACAACCGCTTGCCGGCTCAGGCTCGAGATCGGAGTCTCATAGTGCAGACCGGAGTTCACCAGCGTTTCTTGCGTCCTGGCCATCGATGTGAGCGCGGCAATCAGATCCGCGTCGGTGATTGCACGATCCGCCTGAGCACTTTTCGCCAAGGCATAGCTCAGACCCAGGATCAGATGCTCATGCTGGTAGAGGAACTGCTCGCCGATTTCCACCTGCGGAAACAAGTCTGCCTGATCCAACTCCCGCAAGGGACGCGGCCTTTCATGCTCCCGCGCCTGCTGTAGATAGACACAGGTGCTGGGACAATCCAGCGTCACTTCGCGTTGCTCGCCACAACACTGCGGGCAAATACGTCCATGGACAGCGGGGCAAAAACGTTTTTCTTTTCGCTTTTCGCAAATCGCACAAGCCACGAATTAAGCTCCTGCAAACATTATCCCATGCAGACCGATTCGCTCTCGATGGCCCCGTCAGCAGTCGCGAGGCGGGCGCAAACTGCATGGGAGCGCCCGTTGCGAGGGCTGATGCGCGAAAAAACGTGATATTTATAGGCTTTTGAGGTTCCTAAACGAGAAAAACCGCATAAAATGCGGCTGAAACGCTATTTTTCCACAGCAACTTGAGATAAGATGGCTTTCATCGCAGCAAAATCTACGTTCCCTTTAGAGGAGGATTCATGGCTTCAGGCATGACCAAAACCCAACTCGTTCGCCATCTGGCCGAGAAACTTGAGAGCAACAACAAACACGCAGCCGCATTTCTTGAACATCTGACCGACGTCGCCGTAAAAGAAACCAAGAAGAATGGCGTGTTCGTCATCCCCGGCCTGGGCCGTCTGGTGAAGGCTCATCGCAAGGCCCGGATGGGACGCAACCCGCAAACCGGCGAACCCATCCAGATCAAAGCCAAGACCGTAGTAAAGTTCCGCGTAGCAAAAGCCACCAAAGACGCGATCGCCCCTCCCGCCAAAAAGTAGTTATCAGGCGTGCTCCATCCAAAGGCCGGCCCGAAAAGTCGGCCTTTCGTATTTGCCGGAACCTGCTCGGATCAGCTCTTTCTACTCCCATTAAAACAAAGGGTGCCCCATCCTTGCGTTCTTTTGCAAGGGTGGGAGGCGATGCCGTTAATACAACCTGCTCGTCACGCCGGCAGCCTTGTGAAGACGACCATCCAATCCCCACTCCCGCCCAGCGTCAGAAACGAAAAATATGATGAAGAGAAAAAGTAGCGGGAGTTTGTCGAGCTCGGCGCCGAAATAGCGCCATAGCGGAACACCGTGGCCGGGCTCCCACCAGGTGGCCAACGCCAGGTTCAACATGAACAGCCCGCCCAGCACCGAGGCCGGACGAACCCATATCCCCAAAACCAGCGACACTCCTATAAACATCTCGACTGCCCCAACCCCATATCCGAGAAACACCGCGTGAGGGAGCACCATGCGGGCAAGAATCGGACGGTAGAAACCGACCGCGCCACCCGCGATGTAGCCATGGAGGTATTCTTGAAATCCGCCATGCGCAAAGCCAGGACCAGAAAGTTTGTACTCCCCGAACAGGATGAAAAAGACCCCTGCGGCAATGCGCACTATGGCAATGGTTTTGGATAGGCCTGAGGATGGTGTCGCCATTGTAGGCTTGATATATTCACCACGAATCGCTCTTCTCTCGAATGCGTGGAGTTCTTGCCGCGCCCCGCACGAGCGCGGACGCTCGCGCCTACATTAGTCTCCGCCGGGCGCGTCGTTGCTGACGTACTGTTCGAGCGAGCCCACTTCGCGGCTTAAATCGTCAATCCGCCATTCCAGTACGTTTCGGATCGAAAGCATACCCAGCAGCTTGCCGTTGTTATCCACCACGGGCAGATGCCGGAAATGGCGTTCGACCATGGTGACCAGGGCTTCGCCCGGGCCGGTTTGCGAGGTAGCCAACTCGACCGGCGTCGTCATCAGCTCGCGAACCGGAGTCTGCGCGGGATCACGTCCGCTCAAAGAAAACTTGCGCAACACGTCTCGTTCGGTGAAGATGCCAGCGACTCGCCTCTCGCTGTCAATAATTGCGACCGCACCCACATGAAAGTCCAGCATCTTTTGAATCGCGTCCGCTACAGTGGCTTCTACCGGCACCGCTGCTGATTCGGGATCACACAGATTAAGCACATTCATACTCACCTCCGCTGCAAAACCGGAACGTACCCGCGCTATCCCGGCGGGCGATCGAAAACGATTCGGGCATTATGACGCATGCCGAATAACTGTCAAGTGGATTAATTAACAGTGCCGGTTGGAAATGGCTACTTGATTTCGTTCCTGAAGACCTTGCCGTCCTTCATGACGAACTGGACACTTTGCAGGATCTTGATGTCGCGCACCGGATCACCGCTTACCGCAGTGATGTCCGCATAAGCACCAGGAGCGATCACGCCAATTTGCCCTTGCATATCGAGCATCTCAGCGGCACGCGAAGTGGCGCTCCGGATCGCATCCATCGGCGACATGCCAAGCTCGACCATGTGAGGAAATTCCTGGGCGATGGGCTCGCTCCATGGAATGCCCCCGATGTCAGTGCCGAAGACAATCTTTACGCCCGCGTGTAGCGCCTTGGGGAACGATACCTCATGCACCGAGGCGCGCTTGCGATCGCGCTGACCTTCGGGAGTATCTGCCGGAGCCCAATCGTGGTAATACGCGCTCAGAGTCGCACAGTACCAGGTTCCCTGTTTGACCATCTGGGTAATGGTTGCATCGTCAAGATCGAGTCCATGTTCAATCGAGTCGCACCCGCCATCGAGAGCGCGATGCAAGCCGATACCGCCATATGCATGGCAGGCAACTTTCTTTCCCCAACCATGGGTTTCGTCGACGATCGCCTTCAGCTCCTCGACTGTCAGCGTCGGTTGAGAAACCAATTCGCCCTTCTTCCCTACCCACGAGCGATGGGTCATATAAACCTTGATCCAGTCGGCGCCATGCGACAGTTGCTCGCGAGCGGCTTTCCGAGCCTCGACCGGACCATCGACGAGCTGCGCACCCGTGGGCATGTCAAGCTCAGGAGCGTAGTCTTCGAGCGGATAGCCTCCGGTCGTAGAAATGGCGCGAGTTGAGATGAACAGCCGCGGCCCCGGAATGTATCCGCCCTCGATGGCCTCTTTGATGCCGACGTCGCCGTAGCCCGCGCCCTCCGTCTCCAGGTCGCGCAGCGTGGTAAACCCCTGCTCCAACGCGCGCCGCACCGAGACCGTCGCTCGAGCCGCGCGCAATGCCAGCGGATATTTCAGGATGTTGACGTCGTATCCGCCCTGCGCAGGCTCCTCCCCTTGCAGGAAGATGTGGGTATGGGAATCGATCAGGCCGGGCAGCACGGTGGCATGGGAGAGATCGATGACGTCTGCTCCCGCTGGTATCTTCGCGGCGTCAGCGTCGGAGATGCTCTCGATGCGGTTGCCGCGGATGATAATGATCTGGTTGTGACGAGGAGAATCGGACTTGCCGTCAATCAGTGTGCCGGCGCGTATGACGGTGAACGGATGCAGAACCGGAATGCCGTTGTTTTCCTGAGCGCTACTGTAAATTACACCCGCAAGGAGAAAGATCCACCAACAGTTTTTCATGCACACGCTCCATGCAACGCGGTCAAATGCTTTGCAATGCCCAGCGCATTCTACTCTAGGAGGCGTCAATCACAGCATCGACTTCAATTTCTACCAGCATCTCCGGAGAAATCAGTGCGCTGACCTGTATCATCGTCGTCGCCGGACGAATGTCGCGGAAGTATTCCCCGTGCGCCTTGCCGATCTTCTCCCAATCGGCAATGTTGATGACAAACATCCGCGTTCGAACTACATCTTTCAAGGTAGCTCCGGCTTTCTTTAGAGCCGCCTCGATATTCCTTAAGATCTGCACCGTCTGGGCATAAGGGTCGCCCACGCCCACGACTTTGCCGTCAGCGCCCGTGGCGGTTGTTCCAGCCACATGCACGTAAGACCCAACTTTAACCGCACGAGAGTAACCGACGACCGGTTCCCAAGGAGCGCCACTGGAAATGTTTTGCCGTTCCATAAAAACCAAATTTCCTCCTACCAGTGATTGTAACTTGAGGCTAACGTGCAGCCATCAGCAGTCGATCTCCACGGCTGCCAGAAACTCCGGGAAACCTTTTGCCCAACTTTCGCACCATAAGAAAAGTAGATAGCTGTGACTTACAAAAGTCACTTGTGTTTTGGTTGAAGACGCGATAAAAATCGCGCAGCAGAAGGAACCCGCTGGGGAAGCGGGGTTCGGGGGCCCTGAAGAATGATTCCGGAATCGCATCCGTTGCAACAGCTGTTTACCGAGCTCATAGGCCGGCACTATGCCGAGGAGATTGGGATTCGCGACCCTCAGATCGTGGCTTACGTATCACATCTGATGGCGGAGTTCTGCGAAGTCGAGCAATTGTTCAAGATTCGCAACAGCGCTGACCAGCCTGTGACCGATGTCGGCGAGATGTTGGCTGAATCCAACCCTGTATACGGGCCTGCGCCTTCCTTCGATCGCGAGCGCCAGGTTCGTAAGCACATTGGAGATTACACACTGTTCTTTGCTGGCATGTTTCCGGAGAGCATCAATCACTTCCGATTGCGGCGTAGCCGGACAGAGAATTTCGTCGACTGGATCAAAGCTGGCAAAGAGAGCTACTACATCGTTTCCAAATTTGAGCATTTCGAATACACGAATGTGGCGCCATTGTTTGGCCGCTTATCGAATCATTTCGAGCAGTGCGTTTACGGGCTTAACCAGGTGAAGAACGATCTGCAAGAGATGCAGCACCCGATTGTCCGTCGCACCAATGAAATTCTGATGTGAACGCACTCACAGGCCTCGGGGGCGTTCCGGACGAACATCAGGTCGAGGGAGCCAGACGATAAAAGCTCAGTGCCGCATCGCCCTGTAACAGCTTTCGATGGCGACGTAGCGATCCAAACACATCTCCAGGCTCAAACTTTTTCTGGTGTTCAGCGATGACGAGGCTCTCGCGCTTTAGCAGACGCGATTTTGCCAGTGTCTCCAAGGTTTGCCGGTAGGCTTCCTCCATGTCGTATGGAGGATCAAGAAAAATAAAGTCTGCGACTGGGCCGCCAGACTCGAATCCGCGCAGGGTGCGATTCGAATCCTGCTTCAAGATCTGAAAGCCTGTTCCTATTCCGAGCGACGCCAGGTTTTGTTTTATCAGCTGCGCCGCGCGCTCCGATGATTCCACAAAGTGAACCATGGCTGCGCCGCGGCTCATCGCTTCAATGCCTACCGCACCCGTGCCCGCGTAAAGATCGAACCAAACCGTACCCTCAAGGGCCGCCGGATTTCCTGCCGTGAGCACGTTGAACAAGGTCTCACGCAAGCGATCGGCGCTAGGACGAAGTTCAAAGCCGGGGAGCGATTGCAGCCGCCGGCTACGAAATTTTCCTGCAATTACTCTCATGGTCGATCACACATGGGGGCCGTCCCACGCAGTCAACTTCAGCCGCAGCACCTTCGATTACCGTGGGGGATCTCCTGACCCCAACGCGGCGTCTAAACTATATAGAATAGAGAGAGGGAAGGCATTGCTGTTTTCGAGATGAGAAACTGGTCCATTCCGGCGGGGCGCATATTCGGAGTCGAACTCCGGATTCATCTGACATTCTTCTTTCTGCTCATTTTTGTGTGGTTGACGGAATCGACGACACATGGTGCAGGCAACCCTGGCCGCGGCCTGGCTTTGGTGGCAATCATCTTCGGCAGTGTCGTATTACACGAATTGGGTCATGCCATGGTAAGCATGCGTGCCGGCATTCCTGCCAAAGCTATCATCCTGCTGCCCATCGGCGGAGTTACGCTGCTGGATGAAACGCAGCATCCTATCGAGCCGGGCCTGCTCACGTGGAAGCGGGATATCCGCATCGCCGTCGCCGGGCCTTTGGTCAATATCATTATTGCTGTGGTCGCGGCCAGTGTTCTGCTGGCTGTGGCGCCTCAGGTTCATCTTTGGACGAAGCCGTACGTTTACTCTGGAAACCTTCCCCGCAGCCTGGTGTGGTCGAACCTGGGACTTGCATTATTCAATCTGCTGCCCGCTTATCCGATGGACGGAGGCCGAGTGCTGCGAGCTTTGTTCAGTCGCAGCATGGATCCTGTCCGGGCCACGCGGCGCGCGGTTTCGATTGGCCAAGCCTTCGCGACCCTGTTCATGCTGGTGGGCATGCTGTGGAATATCTGGCTCACCATGATTGGATTTTTCCTCTTCATTGCCGCGCAATTGGAAGAGCGTTCGGCCGTATTCCAGTCGGTGCTTGAAACCGTGCGCCTGGAAGATATTATGCTGACCGACTTTGCTACGCTTTCTCCCGCCGACACTTTGGAAGATGCGTTGGAGAAGGCGGTGCATTCTCTGCAAGACGACTTCCCCGTCATTCGTGGCAGCGATATGGTTGGCGTCATCTCAAAACAGAAGATCCTGCAGGCACTGCGAGCCGAGGGGAACGGATATGTGCAGGCGGTAATGAACCGTATTTTCGAAGTCGCACAGAAGAAGGAATCGCTGGCCTCGGCATTCCGCAAACTGACTGCCCGCAATCTCAGCATTATCCCCGTGGTTGAGGACGAACACCTGATTGGCATTGTGACCCTGCAAAACCTGATGCACTCGATGGCATTGCTGGCGGAAAGCCGCAAGCTGCGCAAGGCAGCGCTGAACTCCTAAGATCAGCCACGGATTTCACGGATCAGAATGGTGATCCGCGCAGATCCGTGGCTCAAAACCTGAATACCAGGCCGATCGAGGGCTCGGCCATGTGGGCTTTGCTTCCCGTCGAGAAATTCACAGCGCTTCCCGAAAGCGCGTTCACTTTAAAATCAGGGGCATTGTAAATAAGTCCGCGATACTGCAGCCGGAGCGCGAATCGCCAAGGTAAGCGGTAGTCCACTCCACCGCCATAGAAATACGCGAGGTTGTTCTGCTTGGCTGCATTCAGATTGATCTGCACACGGTTGGGAACGCCGGCGACAAAATCAGGCAAAACCAGCCACGTGCTCTGAGGAGAGAACTTGAGCGCTCCGGCGCCCACGAGTACAAATGGCTCGAATTTGCCCTTTTCGAATAGGTTGTAGACATAGGCGCCGCTGTACTCCGTAATGGACGTCGCGACATGGTAGTCGAAGTTGGTCTGATACACCTGAGAATTCTTGGCGCGACCGTAATTAAATGTCAGCGAGTGTTTGGGCTTGAACCTGAACCGGAAAGTGCCGAAATAATCCGATCCAATGGTTGCAGTTTGTTGAACGCCGTTCCCGCTCGATGCTTTGGTGAAAACGCCCGCCCCGTTAACGCTCGCGTCGAAATGACCGTAGTCCTGGCTGACGCCCACTGAAGTAAATAGAAACCATACCGCCGCAAGAAGTCCTGCTTTTTTGAGCATCCAGTGCCCTTTCATTTTGTTTGATGCCGAATATGGCCATATTAATGGGCTTGGTTGGTTACTAGTAAAGCCAGTCTCCCGCATCCGAATGATTGCGGATTGCAGGATCGCTTTGTCAAAAAGCAAAAGGCTGTGTCCTCCCTGGCTTCAGTGCTGCTTGGAAAGTGAATGGTTCGGCCCTCAAGTTTACAATTTTCTGACAATTACGTGACACAAATGAAAGATTCCTCGCGTAATTTCGTGTGGCCGGAATTTCCGGAACGCCATTCTACGCGGAGATGAAATGCGAAATATAAGCAAGGAATCGTCACCCTTGACTCCAGAAATTAAACCCACAGCGGCGGAGGTCGGCTTTCGCCGCTATTTGTCGGCTCCCGCCCACTCATTCATCTGTCTAATCGTACTGTTCTCCGGCATCGCTGTATTCGCACAGACAAACGAATTCCAGCCAGAATCCTCTGCAGGGGCTGGCCAGATTCTAGTCCACAGCAAGTTTGGCGGTCAGATTTTTGGATTCGACATCGATCAGAACGGCACCGAAGGCGTGTTGAGCGAGGCTGGTGGCAGTGTCAACGCCGCGGTAGAAACTTTTGACCAGAGGACCGGAAAAATTCTGAAGGTCGTGATAAAAACCGAAACTCAAGACGACTTCATCACCATGGGTGTTGTTGGCAACAGCGTGGGCCTGGTCGAGCGTGAGCACGTCGCAGGAGGCTTTGTAGTCAAGCGCATATTTAGAACTTTGAATCCCCTCGATTCCAACAAATTCACGGGTCTATGGACTCCGCCCATTGGATCCCAGCACATCATCATGCCAGCCAGCGTGAGCCGTAGCCAGGGAGTTCCGAGCGTCGCCGTATTTGCCTACGACAACAGCGGAAACTTCATCCCGTATGTATTCAGCTCTAACGTGGCCGCGAATACCTTCGGACCAGTAGTCAAAATTAAGGACTCCAACAATTTTGGCAGCGTACCTCCGCCCATCGCATACGACAGCAAAACCAATGTGGCTGTAATGGGTGGCGGCAATGGATGCTTCGGCTGCCGTCCCGTCATCGGTGTGGTCGATCTCACCAAAGGCACATTCAAAGAGTTTACCGGCATCGGATTCGGCTTCGTCAATGGCATCGCGATCGACGCAGCAGACGGCATTGCGGTTACCACGACAGAAGATGACGCCACCGTGGAATTTTATGATCTCAAGACTGAGACCGGCTTCACGGTGGTGTTACCAAATTCAGGGGAGCAACAATTTTTTAGCGGGCAGGATGTCGAATTCGATCCCATCCACAAGCTGTTCCTGATCGCCCAGGAGAATTCGAGTTCGGCGTCCAGCGGCAGTACGATTTACGTTTATGACACCAAGGGCGATCTGAAAGAAACCCTTAACGGATTCAATTTCAACAATACTTTCAACGTGATTGCAGTGCACATCGCGCTGAATCCGAGCAAGCGCAGCGGATTCGTCGATGGACCGGACTCGGGCGTGACCGACATTCAGTCCTTTACGTACTAGCTTCGGGACAGTGATTTGGCGGGTGCGTCGTCAGGCCCCTCAAAGTTTCCTCACACTATTCCGAAGAACTCCTCAACGACGGCCAAGTCAGTTGTCTTACGGTAATTTGGCAGGCTCTCAATAAATGTCCTTCCATAGGCTTTCTTCAAGATGCGATTGTCCAGCAGCGCCAGCAAGCCACGATCGTGCAGCGAGCGGATCAGCCGTCCAAAACCTTGCTTCAACGTGATTACCGCAGCCGGCACCTGATATTGAAAGAAAGCGTTGCCGCCTTCGGCGTCGATGGACTTCACGCGCGCTGCGACCACCGGGTCGCTGGGCACGGCGAATGGCAGACGATCGATGATCACACAACTAAGCTGCTCTCCTTGCACGTCGACGCCTTGCCAGAACGAAGAAGTTGCGAACAGGACGGCGTTCGGCGTCAGACGGAACTCCTCCAGCAGCGTGCTTTTGGGCGCATCACCTTGCAAGAGCATCGGGAAATCGAGCTCACCGAGTAAACGTTGATATACGTCATTCATCTGCGCGTAGCTGGTGAACAATACGAAGGCTCGGCCGCGCGTGATCTCGAGCAACCGCCGGACGCAATCTGCCGCCTTGGCTGCGAACTGCGGCGTGCGCGGATCGGGAAGATCGGGGGGTACATAGAATAGCGCCTGATTTTCGTAGTCGAAATGAGAGGGTAGAACGGATTCTCTGGCGTGCTCCAGACCGAGCCGGCGCCGCATGTACTCGAAGCCACCACCCACCGCGAGCGTGGCCGAAGTCAGCACGGCACATTCTAGTTGGTCGAAAAGACAGGTCTTCAAGATTGGCGCCACATCGATCGGTGTGGCTTGCAAGTAAACATTGAATTTGTCCCGGCCACCGCGGCGCCGCTCGATCCAGAAGACAGTGTTCGGGTCTTCCGATTCCATCAGAAAACCGAATTGGACTTGCAGTTCCTGCGCTCGTCTTGCAAAGTTTAGAACTTCCTCCGGCTTGGACGGCAGGTTTTCCAGTTCCGAGCCGAGCCGGGTGAACGACTGTTGCAATCCCGTGAACTCGTCTCCGTTTTCTTCCAGAAAATCGCGTCGGTTCTCGAAAGAGAAGCGGCCTTCGCCCTGGGGCAGCAAGGCGAAAAAAAACATCGAGCGTTCTCGCAGGCTTTTCACCGCGCCCGAAATCGCCGACGAAAGCATATGGTTGCGCTGCAACGACGCTTCAACATCTCGGCACAGCTCTTCAACCCGTCCATTGCTCACCGATACGCCGAAGTAGCTGCCAGCCACATCTTCCAGTTCGTGCGCTTCGTCGAAGATGACTGCGCCCACCTCCGGCAGAATGCCCGCATCCGGGGCGTATTCGGTCTGCTGCTTGATCGAAAGGTCGGCGAAAAACAGATGATGGTTGACGATGATGATGTCGCTCTCCATTGCGCGGCGGTGCATCTCCGTGATGAAGCACTTGTCCCACGAGCTGCATTTCTGGCCCAGGCAAGTGTCCGCGCGCGCGTCGATCTTATGCCACAGCGCGCTGGCCTCGGGCAGTTCCGCGAGTTCCGCCCGGTCTCCGGTCTGCGTCGTCTTCTCCCACGCAGCGATGGCGCGGTAGTGTTCGATCTCTTCCAGGCCACTCAGCACGGGCTGGTCAGTGAGGTCATAAAGTTTTTTACGGCACAGATAGTTGCTGCGCCCTTTCATGTAGCAAACGTTCAGCCGGCCTTCGCCGTCAGGAAATAACGCTTGTTCAAGAAAAGGGATATCCTTGTGAAAGAGCTGCTCCTGCAGGTTCTTGGTGCCGGTCGAAATGATCACGCGCTTGCCTGAGCGAATCACGGGGACGAGATACGCTAGCGTCTTACCCGTTCCGGTGCCGGCTTCGACGATGAGATGACGTTTTTCTGCGAGGGCCTGCTCGACAGATTGCGCCATCTGAAGCTGTCCGCGGCGAAACTCATAGGCGGGGTGGGTGCGCGAGAGCACGCCTCCGGGCGCAAAGAATTGGTAGAGCGAGACGTCCTGTTTCTTAAGACCAGCGACAACGGAGGAAGCGGATTGAGGGGTCGGAGCCACAGAGTCTCTATAATAAGCCCCGGGCCTGCAGGGCAGAAACGTTGCAAGCAACGTTTCTACATTGATTCACCTGTAGAGACGTAGCTGGCTACGTCTCCTGGCGTGCGAACCCTGCACGCAATCTTGGTAGACCTTGACGCGAATCAATTCCAACTCGATGAGCGCGCCGGCTACGGTTGGCGTTCCCACTATTGCCATTGTCGGCCGGCCCAACGTTGGAAAATCCACGCTATTCAATCGGATCGTCGGCTCACGGCGCGCCATTGTAGGCGATGAGCCCGGGATCACCCGCGACCGCCTCTACGGCGAAGCTCACTTCCGCGGACACCGCCTGCGCATCGTCGACACCGGCGGAATCGAACCTGACGAAAAAGAGTTCATCCCGGCAGAAATTTTTCGCCAGGCCAAAGTCGCGCTGCAGGAGGCTGACGCCATAATTCTGGTAGTCGACGGACGCAGTGAACTCACAGCACCCGATCTCGACCTCGCCCGTTTGCTGCTGCGCGGCGGCAAGCCGCTGTTTCTTGCGGTCAATAAGATTGACAGCGACAAACAACAATCGCTCACCGACGAATTCCATCGCCTGGGAATTAGAAAGTTGTTTCCGATCTCCGCCGAACATGGGCGCGGGGTGGACGACGTTCTCGAAGCAGTCTTTGAAGCTCTCGGACTGGAAACTGCAGACATCGAAACAACTGAAGCGGAGACCTCTGAACCTGGTGTGGAGGCGGAGGATGTACCGGAAACCGAAGTTGCCCCCGAGCCCAAGGAAGTCAAAGTTGCGATTATCGGGCATCCCAACGTGGGGAAGTCGACGCTACTGAACCGGCTCACGGGAACTTCTCGCTCCATCGTTTCGCCGATCCCCGGCACAACTCGCGATGCCGTTGATGAAGTTGTCGAAATTAATGGCAAGAGTTTTCGCTTCATTGACACCGCCGGAATCCGGCGCAAGGGCAAAACGCATCTGATGGCGGAAAAGCTTTCCGTGGTGATGGCGCGCAAGCACCTCGATGCCGCCGACATCGCGCTGCTTGTAATTGACGCCACTGAGGGCGTGAACGCGCTCGACGCCACTATTGCCGGGTACGCGCATGAAAGCGGCCGCTCCGTCATCGTCATCGTGAACAAGTGGGACCTGGTCACGAGCGGCCAGAAGAAAGCTGGGCGAGAGTCAAAAGCGACCCGCATTCGCGAAAGCAAGAGTCCGGCTGATCGCGAGGCGTACGAACAAAGAGTGCGGTACGACCTCAAATTCCTGAGCTACGCGCCAGTGCTGTTTGTGTCAGCAGCCACAGGCCAAGGCACCGATAAAATCTTGCACACGTTGGAAGAAGTTGCGTCGGAGCGGAGAAAGCGCATTCCGACCGCCGAAATGAACCGTTTCCTTAAGTATGTCGATTTCGAGCGAGCTTCAGTCCCGGCACGCCAGCAGGTCAAAATCTATTACATGACGCAAGCGGGAGTCTCCCCGCCAACGTTTGTCCTCTTCACCAACCGCAAGGTGAAGCTGCATTTTTCCTATCAGCGCTTTCTTGAAAACCAACTCCGCAAGGCGTTCGGATTCGTTGGTTCCCCGATTTGGATCAAGAACCGGGCGCGGGATTGAATCGGCCGTCCGCGTACTGGAGTAGAATTGCACCCGCCATGATAAGTTCTGCAAAGTGGCTGGCCCTCGGCCTCGTGCTGCTGTTTACAGTGCCCGCAAGTGCTGGGCTCACCTACCGTGCGCACATGGATAAGTTTGGGAAAGAATCGAGCTTCCAAGTGTGGGCCACGGATGACAAAGCAAAGTTCGTGATTGAAAGCAGTGACGATCCTAGTATGCCACCGGGCTTCACGATTATCGCTGCTGACAGTGGTGAACAGCTGATGTTGATTGTGGATCAGAAGGAGGCATACTTTCAGTTCATTCGCGAAGAGTACAGGAAGCTGCTAAAAGGGAAAGCTGCACAAAAGCAGCTGCGTATCGAGAACTCCAAGCTGGAAGAATTAGCAGTTGATGAAGACGGCGGAACGATCGCAGGTTATCCCACTCGCCACTACAAAATTAAAATCTCATTCACTGACCACGAAGGCGATCAAACCTCGAATTTTGTTGCAATTGAGGAATTCTGGACCGCGCCCTCCATTCCTAATCCGGCTTCTTATTTGAATATGCTCACGCAGCAAACAAGCGGCATTGATGAATTGGATGATCTAATGGACTACAAGAAACTTAAAGGGCTTCCGCTGAAACGTATTGTGGAGATCTACTCAAATGGAGAGTTCGGGGGGCGTAGTCTGGTGGAGATTACCGAGGTTGTCCAATCCAGTGTGCCAGAATCCGTATTCCAAATCCCCGTGGGCTATCAGAAGGTAGAAGTCCCCGGTCAGGCTCCGCCTTCTTCCGAACCAGGTGCGCAGCATTGAACCAAGTAGCCTAGCCGATTACATCGGCAGCCACTGTTCTTAGAACACTCAGTTTTCCGCAGTTAAATCAGCGGTTCGCTTCTGCCCTCGCCAGCACGATAGCCGAATGTCCTGCCGCAGCTTCGTAATATCCGACGAACCGCTGCGGCTCCATCGCTTGGTACGGTGCGAGATTATGCGCCCAGCGGAAACCGATAGGCTGATACCAGAGTTCCGCTTCCACGTGGAAAGGTCCCACTGCATTACCCGTCTTGATCACATAGCGAGTAAGCGCGCCTTTATCGTTGAAGTCGGGATCATCGGCGGCCTCGCCGACAACGGAGATGTCGGGTTCGGCCGTTTTCTTATCGAATCCGCTGGGCAGGATGCGGCTGTCTTTCAGATATCCGATCGCCGACAAAAGTCCCGTGGTCACTCTTCCCTGCCCGTCCTTCAGAATCGGCTCAAAAATCTGCACCTGCTCCGGACTATTGATCTCGCGATAATGCGGCTCAAATCGCAATGGGTCCGCATCGTTGTCATTGCCGACGATGGAACCATCCGGATTGAGCGCACCCGATTCGAAAACGGTTCGTCCTCCACTGTCGCGCAGCACTACGTGCAGCCACGCTCGGCGCGACGGATAGGCCGTCGGAAGTTTATGTCCGGTGAGGTTCTCGACCAGCACGTCCATCGACAACCCTTCGGCTGTGGTCTGCAAGTTGCGAATGCTCACCCGCGCGGATTGCGTCTGCAGAAAGCTGACCGTCCGGTCGGCGGCGACCGAAAGTTCCGGCGGCAGCGCGGTCACGCCGAGGTCATCCCGGTGGCCGTTCAAAATTCGCTGCAAAAAGAAGTTTCCGCCAATAAATTCGTGACGATGCATGCCCACACGCGGCGGCCCATACAAAGCCGTGATCGGCACCGCTTCCTGTACTTCGGGCATGTGGCACGATTGGCACGTTTGTTTGCCAGGATAGTCGCTGTGCAGCCATTCCTGGTACGGCATCTGCTCGGGCAGGCTGCCAATTTCTTTTCCTTCCGGTCCCAATGCTTTCGTTTTCAAAGTGTGACAACTGCCGCACAGTGCCGACTCGCGAATCTGATCGCCCTCTTCCGGCACAAAGCCGCCGGTCGACGACTGCATCACGCGCCGATGCCCCGCATCGATCACAAATGGTCCGTACTCGGGCCGCTGGTCTTTATTCTGCGCACTTGCGATCACAACATTCCCATTGTCTGCTTCGTTCGTGCCCAATCTCTCCTTCTCAATCTGATGACAAACAGCACACGAGACTCCGTCCGCCGCACCGCGATGCTCCTGGTCCGTCGAAGATATTGGAAGATTCGCAGAAATCTTTGCCTTCCGCCCCTCCGACTTCGCCGTCAAGTGGATGATGGGCATATGGCAGATCGAACATTCATCTTCGATGTTCGCCTGCGATTCAGGATGATCAATCGATTCCCGGCGCACACTCCCCTGCCAATAGGGGTCGCGCGCGGAATTAGCCATGATGCTCGCCCGCCACTGAAATCCAATAGAAATATCTTCGCCGGAACTCGTCTTCAAATCGTTATGACAGGCCACGCAACGGTCCGATGTGCGAAACTCCGTTTTCAGATTCTTGTCCTTCGAAGCGGCTTGCGCCATCGTCGAGAACGCGAGCAGTGCGGCTGAAAGCGTCAGTAAATCTGGCCAGCGCAACGTCATTTCCAGCCCTCCCACAGCTTTCCATCCGCCCAATCCCAAAGCAGGTAGAACACCAGTTGTTTGTCGCGCCCCGCAGTGTTCGTCACCGGGTTGCGGACTCCGAGGTCGAAGCGCACATGCTGGCGGGCACTAATCGTGACTTGGATCTCCGGCAGGACGTCCCAATTCGTTTTCGCGCCATCTTTAAGGTCGCGAACGGCGAGAAACTCAACCATAGGCGACCACAATCGTCCTAAACGATGGTCCCCTGCGAGCGTCTGCCCGATTGCCGCCCGCCAGAACAGGCTTTGCGGCGCGATATCCGTACGATGAGGCAAATCGGCCCCCAACTGAAATTGCAGGAATGTATTCGTGGGAAAGAGCTGGTCGAATGCGGCAAAGGGTTCGAATGTTGTGGTGCCGTTGCCAAATCCACGTTGGTTATTGCCAGTGGGAGCGAGTACTCCGCCCTGCAAAGCCAAAATGGATCCGGTACGCAGACTCGAGAACATGACTCGCTTCACTGCGAACGTAATGTCCCCCAAGCCGCTATTCCAGGCGTGGTTCTGATCCTGGGAGTTGACCGGCACGTCAATTTCGATCTGATTGTTGATGCCGAATCGTTGCTCATGGATGATGTCGGTGGTTAGACCCGGCGCCCCGGTGACGTTCATTGCGGTCGAAATCACGACCTCGTCTTCCGGATACGCCTTCTCCGTCACCAAGGCCCGCGGCAGGTTTAGTTCTCCGCGTGGCCAGCGTTTGTCGGTGCAGAACTCGCGCATGTATGCGATTACGTCGTCTATCTGTTCCGATGTCAGCAAATCGCCAAATGCCGGCATGATCTGGGACAATCCGCGTGCCGGCCCCCCATGGACGACCACGTCTTTGTATGCCAAATTCGTTTCGGCCGTCGTCTGATCGCATCGCGTGAAATCAGGAAAGGTGTCGGGCAACACGAATTCGATGCTGGTCTGTGGCGCCCCCTTCCCGGTGCTGCCATGGCACGCGATGCAGCCGTTCTTATAAATGACTTCGCCCTTCTTTGCGTCGGGAGGTTTTGCGTACTTCAGGGTCTGTGAGAGCAACAGTGAAGCACATGCGGGAACAAACACGGCCACGCAGACCAGGAACGTTCGAGCCCAGATAGTCATTCCTCGCGTATTACAATCACCACGTCGCAAAATAGAAAATGGGAAGGCTGCCGCTGGTTTATTTTTTACCCCGGAGGAACATGAACAATGCCCATGCTTCATCGTGCTTTCCTGAGTTGCGTAAGCAGTTTGACGGGCCGATGACCCGATTTCAAGCGCATCATGGGTGATGCTTCTCTATGGATGCACGATCGTGGCAAACAGTAACATTAGCATCTGAGTACTTTTCATTAAGAAGCTGTCATCTTTTGTTTATCAAGCTGTCATCTTTTATTCATTAGACTGTCATCCCGAAGCAACGCGAGGGATCTAAGTCTCTGCCTGTGACGGCAATACTGATGAGTGCAGGCAAGAACCTGGATCCCTCGCGTTGCTTCGGGATGACATTGGATATTCTTCGGAGTGACAAGTTGATTCGTGGGATGACCGCATGTTTCAACGTAGGCTCTATCCAACCGGCTCTGGTGGTGGCAACGGCATCACTGCTGGAACCGGCGGAGTCACGGGTAGTGGCGGACGCAGGAGCGCGTCCAGCGCCGGATAGCGCGATGCGAAGAAGTAGATAGAATACGCCGGAAAGAACACGATCGCAGGTACCGAGATCAGAGATATCACGTACAGAAGCACCGCGAGCACCATGCATCCCACGACGATCGCCAGTGTAATCGTGTACAAATTCCAAGTTAGACCGGCAGTCTTTCCCAACACTACCGCGACAAAACCAAAACCGCCAACCGGGATCAGGAAAATAAGGAGCACAATAAACGTGACAATCCCAATTACCACTGAAGCTCCAATCGCCATGACGATCTTCATGCCGATATAGCCGGCATAGCTGCCCTTTTCCGCCTGCAACATGGGCAACAGGCGCCGCCATCCTTCGATAGCGCTGATGTTCTCGAGGGCCATCTCTGGCACCACGAAGTCCTTGGTAAAAACGTGAACCACCAGCGAGAGTAAAACGAAGCCCATCACCACAAAGAACAAAAGCATGCCGCCAAGGATAAGTGGAACCATGTGCTGTTTGGGAGCCTGAAGCCAACCCGCAGCCAACGCAAGTGCAGCCGGAATTCCAACCAGTACAGTTAGGCCGACACCCATCGCCAACGCAAAAAGAATTTGCCACACGAAGTAGCGTAACCCAACCCCGTGCCGACGAACCCAGCTGCGCCGGATTTCGCATTGCTTGGCGACTACGCTATCAAACAGAATGAAGCGCATTACGCTGCTCACGTAGAGGAACAGTATCCAGAATACGATTCCGAGAACGATGAGCAGCGCGATTAGCACCGCAAACAGCACGGGATCAATGTTAGGCAAACCCATATCCGCAATACGACGGCCACCGTCCGGATGGGACGGCAACCGGAAGCTGCCCCCATTGCATCCCCCGGAGCTGAGTTCACCCGAAAGAAAACCCACCAGCGCAAGCTTCGCCCACTGCGCCGCGCGGAACGGCTGAAAAAGCTGCTGTTTGGTGTGCTGGAAGGCGGGACCAATAGCATCGATTGCAGAAATCGGCAAGCACGCACCTCGCAAAGTCCTTCGGGAACTGGCAGCAAGGTACCGCTAACCAGCAGTCGGGTCAAATGATATTTGTCGATCGAGGCCAAACCGAAAACAGCCGTCCGCTCTTGATAGCATTGAGCGCAACAATGTTTCCAGATGGCCAGAGAGAGCGGATGAGAAAAACCAAAGCTGCCGTGGGAAACAGGAGCGGGCCAACGATTGGCGCTTGACAGGGCGTCCAACCAGGCGCAGACTTGCCCTCGACACACGCGGTTTTCATCTGCGGCTTTCCCTGGAAAGCAGCAAGACCGCGAAATTGGGTTCCCATACCCTGAAACGAAGAACCTGACCCAGCAATCGGCTGACTTTCCCCGGGAACGAAGATCGCTGAATTGTGGAGTATCTTATGCTCACACCGAGCTTGCGTATTTCAATTGCATCGGCAGTAATAGCCCTGGGACTGCCGATGTGTTGCGTTGCGGCAAGCAACATCGTGCAAGTGAACGCAAATGGTAAGAGTTGTCTGCATAAAAAGGTGCCGGTGTACACCACAATCCAGGAGGCCGTGAACGCCGTGGCCTCCGGCGGCACGGTGCTGGTTTGCCCGGGAAGTTATCCCGAGCAGGTCACCATCACCCAACCGCTCACCCTGCGTGGGGTGCAGAGCGGAAACCGGGACGCAGCCGTAGTGATACCACCTGCGACGGGGCTCAAGGTGCTACAAGGAACCTTCACAGCTCCCCAAGTTTTTGTGAATTCGATCACCGCCGGTCCGGTGACCATTGAGAATCTGACCGTTGACGCCAGCCATAACCTGCTCGGCTGTGGAACTTTGTTTGAAGGCGTTTATTTCAGAGATGCCAGCGGGAGCGTGAATCATGTGGCGACTCGCAATCAGATAGCAACGGTCGGGGGCAAAGATTGTAACACCGGCTTTGGCATTCGAGTCAATGGCGGCACCAATGTCAGTGTCGTAGTTGAGAACAGCAGTGCTCGATCCTACGACCAGGTGGGTATTTTGGCGCAACTTGCCTTTGCCACGATTACGATCAAGAACAATTCCGTTTCTGGCCCCGGCCCAATTAAAGACGTGGCCACTATTGGCATCTGGATGCTCGATGGCGCCACTGGCCTGGTTTCCAGAAACTCGATTGTAAACAACTCCGGACTGTCTGCGGGGGGCTCAGCAGGAATTCTCGTACAAGGTACGCATGGGGCTCAGATTACTGGAAATACTCTGGGGAACAATGCTTACGGAATCAAGTTCATACCTAATCCCAATTTCGATGCCGACAACGGCTCGGCCACACAGAACACGATGCTAGGAAGCAGGATTGACGGCATTTACCTTTGTAGCAACAACAATATGGTGCAGGGCAACACCATCAGTGCGAGTGCCGAGAGCGGAGTCAACCTGGCCTGCGGCGCAAATAACAATACCGTCACCAAGAACACAGTGAACGAAGCCTGTGCTGGAATTCTGGTAGACCCTAGCGTTAGCGGAAACGTGACCACTTCGAATTCGATTTTCAATGCGACGACCGTGCAGTTGACGGGCAGAAGCTGCTCCGCTGCCGGGCAAAGACGCGGCAACGATAGGAAAGGGCCGGTGCTGAAGCAATCGGGGTCTGGCGTGCCTTTTCCAGATTAGCGACGCGGATGATTTTCTCTAGACTCTGTAGATCGGTTTAATCCGTGGCTCGTCGCCTATTCGTACCTTAACGCCTCCACCGGATCCAGTTTCGACGCGCGCAGCGCCGGCACCAATCCGCTAATCACACCAACGACAAGCAACACCAAGGTGGAAAGCGTCACCGTCATTAACGAGATTTGCAGATGGATGTCGCCCTTGCCGGATTCGTCTTCAAATAGCGGTCCCATCAGCGGCAAGGTGCCAACGGCGGCAGCGATGGCATATGACAGCAATACGCCGATCGCGCCGCCCAACATCATAATCAGCAGCGTCTCAGCCAGAAACTGGAACTTGATGTGACGTTTCCTCGCCCCCAGAGCGCGGCGCAGGCCAATCTCACGGATGCGCTCATCGACAGAAACCAGCATGATGTTCATCACACCCACGCCGCCAATGCCCAGAGTTAGGGTTCCGACAAACGTAAGCAGTACTTGCAATCCAATGGTCAGGGCGTCAATGACCGGACGGAACTCGTCGCGCCCGAACATCTGAATTGCCTTCGGATCGGTCGGAGAGAACTGCTGTCGTGTTGCGACCGCCGCGAGCACCTGCGCCATCGCTTTCTTTTCAAACTGCGGCGCCACGGGCGCAAAAATGAGAACGGCCGCGTCTCGCGTATTCCAAAGATCACCCGCCGCCGAATAAGGAATCCAGACCGACTCGTCATCGCTGCTGAAGTAATTGCTCAGCTGAATCTTCCGCGCCATGATGCCAATCACTGTAAAACGCACGCCGCCGATCGTAACTGTCTCGCCCACGGCTGGGCGTCCACTAAACAATTGCTCCCGAATGCGTCCCCCGAGAAAAGCCACGCGCCGCCGCTCCAGTTGGTCACTGGCATTAATCCAGCGCCCCTCGGCTGGAACCTCGTTGCGCATTTCTCCATATTCCGGGCAGACGCCGCGAACTGCCGCTGTTCCCACCATCCGATCACCGTAGGCGATACCGGGGCGATGCACAGTCTCGAGGCAGACGTGTTTCACCAGAGGCGCGGTTTCCTTCACCATATCGACATCGGCTTGCTGGAACACGACTTTCTTACCTGCCCGCTGTCCACCGGGTTGTTCGCTGGTTTGCTGCGGCCAGCAGATGACGGCGCTTTTGCCAAATGCATCGAACCCGCCGACCAGGATTCTGCGGAAGCTGCTGCCATAAGCGATGAGCAGCGTCACCGTCGTGATGCCCCAAACGATGCCCAGCATGGTTAGCAGGCTGCGCGTGGTGTTGCGCTTCAGTGCAATCCAAGCTTCGCGGATGATCTCAATCAGCATAGCTCCCGTTGCGTGGGGCACAAGGTTTCCTTCGTGCACCTTCGTGACCTCTGTGGTTAATGCTCGTTCTATCCCCCCGCTTCAAATCTCAACGCTTCGATCGGATCCACCGATGCTGCTTTCCGCGCGGGGTATAAGGCGGAAAGCACTGCTGTAGCCCCCAGGAGCCCACAAGCCATCAACCCTGACTTCCACGTCGGCAGCAGTCCCGCGAAGAAGTCGGGCATCGGCAGCAAATCGACCAGCGAGCAGATTCCATAGGCCACCCCCAACCCAATCCCGCCACTGAGAACGGCGATCAGCAGCGCCTCGAGGAAGAATTGCCTCAAAATAGTATGAGCCGGCGCCCCCAGAGCTTTGCGGACGCCAATCTCGCGCGTGCGCTCGCGCACCGCGACCATCATCACGTTCATCACTCCCAACCCACCCAGAAGCAGGGTCACTACGCCGACAGCGCCCAGAAAGTACTTCATGCCATCCGTCATCTGCCGGAACGCTTGCGCCTCCTGCACCGTGTCCCAGATGGGGCAAGCTTCTTTGTCCCGAGGATCGAAATTGTGCATGTGCCCTAGCGCCGCCCGGACTTCGTGTTTGCAACTCTCGTGCTGCTCCACGGATTTCGGCGTTACCAGCAGCTCATCGAAGGTCGTCGGAGTACCTGGAGGCTTGTCCGGAAAATCGCGTCGCATGGCGCCAAAAGGAATGAAAATCTTGTTCACGTCCCAACCATCGTAGCTGGAATCCTGTTTCTTCTTCGCCATCACTCCGATTACGACGTAAGGGAAGGCGTTCAGATAGACGTTCTCGCCCACCGGATTTCGCCCAGGAAATAGTTGCTTGGAGGCATCACTACCGAGGAATGCCACGCGGCGGCCTTCGCGAGTGTCTTCCCAATCATAAAAACGCCCCTGTCCGACCGTGAGGCTACGAATCTCCTGAAACGGCGGCAGCGAACCAGTCACCAGGAAGGCTGCATTGTTGAAGTTGCTGTGCGCCCGGACATCTTCCTGCTCCAGTTCCGGAATGGCGTATTGGCAATCCGGCGCGTCGGCCTGTACCGCCGCCACGTCCGGATCTTCCCAGTGCACAGTCCGCCCCGCCCGCGTCCCGCCAACCTGCAAGCTGGTGCGGCCGTGAAAAACGATCATCACATCCTTGCCCAGAGTTCTGGCTTGGTCCTCCTGACCCTTTCGCAACCCCTCCCCGGCTGCCACCATGAGGACAATCGAAACGATCCCCCAGGCAATGCCGAACATGGTCAGGAACGTGCGTAGCTTGTGTGACCAAAGCGTGCGCAGCACATCGCCAATGAGATCGCTGAGGACCATCCGGGTATTTGGACGCGCCTGTCCGCTGAACGTAAGCGGAGCCAGGTAACGTCCTTCTTGTGATACGGGAAAAGCGCGGACTTTGTTGCAGAAATTAGACGGGCTTTCTTTGTCTACCTTCGTGTCCTTTGTGGTTTAGAGCCTTTGCTCTGCAGCCCATAGGTCGGTTGCCACTTTTTCCATCCAACCTTCGAATTCTTTTAGCGCTAACTCGCATTGCCTGCGATGCCGCTCCTGGCGGTCCCGAACCTTCCGATCCAGCGGCGGCAGAAGATCAAATGTTATATTGGCCGGCTGAAATTTCTTGGGGTCGGCATGGGTGATGTAATGCGTCAGCGAGCCAAACGCGCTGGCCCGTGGCGGTGGAACGGGATCCTCGCTCATAGCCAGGGCTGCCGCTTGAATCCCCGCCATAAGCCCAGTTGCGATCGATTCCACATATCCTTCAACCCCACAAATTTGCCCGGCAAACAAAACTCGCGGATGCTCCTTCATCTGCAACGTCTCCGAAAGCAGCGTCGGCGCATTGATGTAGGTATTGCGATGGATCTGCCCAAAGCGCAGAAAGCGTGCGTTTTCAAGCCCAGGAATCAAACGCAAGACGCGGGCCTGCTCGCCGAATTTCAAATGGTTCTGGAATCCGACCAGGTTGTAAGAATCCGCCCGCAGATTTTCCTGCCGCAACTGTACCGCTGCATAAGGAATGCGCCCGGTGCGCGGATCTTTCAGTCCGACCGGCTTCATGGGGCCGAAGCGAAGCGTGTCGCGGCCGCGCCGTCCGATCTCCTCAATCGGGAGACAACTTTCAAAATAATTCAGCTTCTCCCACTCGCGTTCTTCGACCGACTGCGCCGCCAGCAACGCATCGTAGAAGCGGTCGTATTCTTCTTTCGACATGGGGCAATTGATGTAGTCAGCCGAGCCTTTGTAATAGCGTGCCGCCAGATAAACCTTCGCCATATCGATGGAGTCAGCTTCGACAATCGGGCTGATGGAATCGTAGAAAAAAAGGTGGGAAGCCCCGCTCAGCCGTCCGATCTCCCGCGAAAATGCGTCTGACGTCAGCGGCCCAGTAGCTACAATCGTGATTTCGTGCTCGTCGATCTGTGCAACTTCTTCGCGCCGGATCGTGATCAACGGCTCACGCGCAATGGCTTCGGTAACGCGGGCGGCAAACGCCGTACGATCCACAGCCAGCGCGTGCCCGGCGGGAACAGCGCATTCCCGCGCAATTCCCAACAGCAAGGATCCCGCTCGGCGCATTTCTTCTTTCAATAACCAGGGCGCGGTATTTTCGCTATCGGACTTCAACGAATTCGAGCAGACGAGTTCAGCGAAATCCCCGGTCTGATGCGCCGCAGTCGAGCGCACGGGACGCATCTCGCAAAGTTCCACACCAACGCCCCGCCGCGCGCACTGCCACGCCGCTTCCGATCCCGCCAGCCCCGCGCCGATGATTTTCACCCGCAGCTTCACGGATTGACCATTCCTGATCTCATGGAACTCGCCCCTCCTTACACACACACCTGGCCCGATGCGGTCCGCTCGACTGTTGCCTTATTATACGGACTGCGCAATCTATCTTTCTGCGAGGTTTCATGGCACGCATTTCTTTAATCGAACCTGAAAACGCCGCTCCCGAAGTAAAAGAGATTTACGAAAAAGCTCTGCGCGGTAAACCGGGCAACGCGCAAAAGGCGCTAGCCCATCGGCCCGAAATGCTGAAGAATTTTCTGCCGTTCTACGCCAGCATAGGCAGATCGCTCGACCGCAAACTTTACGAGATGATTTACCTGCGCGTCTCCTTCATCAACGGCTGCCATTACTGCCAGCAGCATCACGTAGCGTCGTCGAAGCGAGTCGGATTGACAGCAGACGACTGGAAGACGCTCAAAGACGGCAATTGCGCGCGCTTTACCGAGAAAGAACAGACAGCCCTGGCCTACGCGGAGAAGCTAACCCGCACCCCGCACGACATCACGGACGCCGATGTCGAAAAGTTGAAGAAGCATTTCTCCCACGCGGAGATCGTCGACTTGCATCTGCTGGTCGGACTAGCCAACCTGACCAACCGCTTCACCGATCCGCTGGGCCTGGAGCTGGAGTTCCCGGAGGAAAAGATCTAGGGCTGTTTCATAAGCGCTGTTTGACAAGGGCCGTTTTATTAGGGCTCTTTCGGGACGGGAGGGCACGGCTTCAGCCGTGCCGATCGAGCCGCAAAAGACGCGGCTTTAGCCCCTGAGGGACGCTTGCCTAGTCCTAATCGCCACGTGGGATCAGCTCCGGACTCTTCCGCACCGATCAATCCGAAGCCATAGCGCAATCGGCATTTCTTTGAACCAGCATCCTAGTACTTATAAAACCCCCGCCCGCTCTTCCTCCCCAGCCAGCCCGCGTCCACCATCTTGATCAGCAGCGGGCACGGACGGTACTTGGGATCGCCCAAACCATCCTGCAGCACGCGCATAATGTCGAGGCAGACGTCGAGCCCGATGAAATCCGCCAGGGTCAGCGGCCCCATAGGATGGGCCATCCCCAGCTTGAAAACCTCGTCCACCGCCTCCGCCGTAGCCACACCTTCCATCACCGCATACATGGCTTCGTTCAGCAGCGGCATCAGCACCCGGTTCGAGACAAATCCCGGGGCATCGTTCACCTCGACCGGCGTCTTCTCCAGCTTCAACGCCAGATCGCGCACCGTATGGAAAGTATCATTCGAGGTAGCCAGCCCGCGGATGACTTCCACAAGTTTCATCACTGGCACGGGATTGAAGAAGTGCATCCCGATAACTTTGTCCGGCCGCTTGGTCACAGCTGCAAGTTTGGTAATGGAAATGGACGAAGTATTCGAGGCAAGAATGATTTCAGGCCGGCAAAGCCGGTCGAGGTCGCGAAAGATTTCTGACTTGATCTCGAACTTCTCCGTAGCTGCTTCCACCACAAAATCGCAGTCACCAAGCTTCGCGCGCTCGATAACTGGCTCGATACGCTTGAGTGCGGCCGCCTTGTCTTCGGCGGAGATTTTGTTCTTTGCCACTTCCCGTTCAAGGTTCTTGCCGATGGCCTCAAGCCCCCGATCCAGAAAACGCTGCTCCACATCGCACAGAACCACACCGTAGCCACCGCGCGCCAAGACATGCGCAATCCCATTGCCCATCGTCCCCGCCCCGACAACTCCTACCCGCTGAATGTTCATGAGACCTTCTTCCCGCAAGCGCTAAGAAAACCTAAAAGTCTAACACCTTACAGATAGGATGGAATCCCAGACGGGTGCGTGTTGCTCAACTCGTGTAACTCAACTATCACTCAACTATCGATGAACGGTGCGGCGCCCCCAACAGCCGCGAAGCGGCGGCAGAATGCAGCCCACGGCGCAAGCCGTGGGTAGAAGTGGGAAACGACCGAGCCCCAGCGGGGCGAAAGGTCAGTCGCGACCCCGATTCCTGAGCGAGCCGCCACATCATTGACAGTCCGCGAAAGGCCCCGCCGCATTCTCCGTGACACCAGCGCCAGACGGAGGTACTATCGCTCGAAGCCGCGCTCCTCGTGCCCGTAGCGCCGGCTATCCCGTTCCGAGGTGGTTCCTGGATGACTCGCAAGAGATATTCCC
>Ga0210410_10000133_pt1 | contig 112029 bp, 87 predicted proteins | sample IncBWC4MmetaG_FD_161058 | JGI IMG/M metagenome (GOLD analysis project Ga0210410, IMG submission 161058) | Forest soil microbial communities from Barre Woods Harvard Forest LTER site, Petersham, Massachusetts, United States - Inc-BW-C-4-M | ecosystem: Environmental > Terrestrial > Soil >...
TGATTTCGCCCGGCTTCATCGAGACTTCAGGCGCAAAGGGAATGATCGCCGACATTTCAAGAGGCAGCGGCATCAGCGAGGACGCTGCACGTCAACGGATTATGGACATGCTTGGAGGCATTCCCATCGGCCGGCCAGGCCGACCCGAAGAAGTGGCGGAGCTGGTAGCCTTCCTCGCCTCAGACCGAGGTGCGTTTATCAGCGGCGCTGATTACATTATCGACGGTGGCACGATGCCCACGACTTGATGCCCTCGTATCACGGGCAGCAGATTAGGTCCGCAGGCTTACGGATGTTTTCTCGTAGCTGCTCGGGCCGAATCGTCGGCAATTCGGAAGGAAGTCGTTAGGCTAGGCTAAGGACCGAATCAGATTAAAACTAAAGGGCAGGACTAGACAATTCGGGCGGTTGCAGGTCTCCGCAACCAACACATATTGTTTGTCCTCAAGGCCTTGCTGGAAGAGGGTAAGCCCTTTGCCTTTGGGTTCACTATCCAACGGTCTGCAGGCGAGGCAAATGGGTCCTTTTCCACACAAACTGAAAGTCCTCTGGGGAATTACAGCATTTTGAGAGCCTCGCAGTAGCGTATTTATTGAGATTACTGCAAAAACTCTCAGAGAGGACCGCAAGAAGTCGAAAGTGTGGAAGAAGTCAAAATAGTCGAAACTGTCAAGATAGCGTGAAGGTTACGAAAAAGGGGGGCAGCTCTTCGGATTGGGCCCACCGCTTCGCGTCGGTGCCACATTTCCTCATTCGAGGCAGCACAGTCTTAGGAGCGCGGCAACACTACAACTGTTCGGCTGGCGTTCGAGATGTTGGTGCCGTCGAGCCACTGGTTAATTCTAACCCATGAAAAATGTGTCTGTTCGATAGTTCGAGTCAACTGCCCTTACGAGGATCTGAACAAGAAACGCTCGATTCCACGCACTTGGCAATCTGACAGTTAAGCGGCAGCCAGGTCGGCATCATTGTAGGGGTCTCCAGCAGGCAGTTGGAGAATCTGCTGACTATCATGACATTCCAAACTGAATAGGCATTCGCCAAGCGTGGCAATTCAAATGCATCCTCCAACACCGTAAGATAGCAAAAGCCCTCCTCGGAGGAGACTATGCGACAACAAGCGCAGGAACCGGGACGGGAAGGAGATCGGCTTTCAACTCTCCACGAACTCAGCGAAGTGATTGGCCTGCTGATTTTGAAAGATCAGCTTTCGTTGAGCTCTTTGGCGTCCCTTGAATCGGAGGATCGCCGATTTAAAGGGAAAGATCTCGATTTGTGGACGGAAGCAGACCGTGGCCGTTTGCGTGAAGCGCAAATCGATCACCTCACGAACGTAATCCTTGGCCGCTCACAAAAGTTTAATTGAACTCTTATCGATCACAAGCTTAAGGTGTTGCTGATCTGTGAGCGCTGGCAGAGGTTACCTATCTGGCGCAGAAACTCCAATGACCGAATTGCAGTTGCTCCTTGGCTCGCAATACGAGGGAAGTAAGCTCGCTGCCTGAAAACCATTCATGGCATTACCCCAAAATGCAAATCGCGGATTGCATGGGGTAGACTTGGTCCCGAGCCGATCCGGGTGCCTCAACATGAGTACAGAAGCTGAACTCCATCGTCAAAACGAGCGGCTTGACCTGCTCCTGAATCTAACGAGCCGAATCACCTCGAACCTCGACCTTCGAGAACTGCTGCGCGCGACTTCAGCGAACATTCGAAATGTTGTGCAAGCGGATGCCGCGGGTGTTGCGTTTTTCGATGAGGTATCGAATAAGAGCCGGATTTATGCTGTCGATTTTCCCGACGCGAAAGGATTCGTTAAGGAAGAGCTTGTGGTCACGCCAGGCCACGCCCTCAGACGAGCTTGGGGAAGCTCTAAAGCGGTAATCGTAAACACAAATGATCGTGAGGAACTCGGGCCTGAAATTTGCGACTTCGTGATTGCAGAGGGCCTGGACACCCACTGCCTAATACCACTCGTGAGCCACAATCGACCAGTCGGTCTCCTCATACTCGCACGCAAGGGGCAGAATTTATTTACGTCCGAGGACGTCGATTTCCTCACCCGGGCGTCAGGTCAGATAGCAATCGCAATTGAAAACGCTCTTGCGTTCCAGGAGGTGTCTGGATTGGGAGATCGGTTGCAGTTGCTCCTGAATCTGACGACCCGTATCACATCCAGCCTCGACCTGCGGGAGGTCTTGCGTGCGATTGCCGCGAATATACGCGAAGTGGTGCACGCTGATGCCGTGACCGTTTCGCTGCCCGACCGCACTTCGGGAAAATCCAGGGTATTTGCTGTGGATTTTCCTCACGGCAAGGGGGTCATCAAGGAAGAGTTGCTCCTGCCGCTAAGCTCCGAAGCTAAGAGAGCGATGGATACCTTGAAACCGGTCGTCTTTGACCCGCGGGAACGTGACGAACACCCGCCCGAGCCATATGACGTCGCGGCTGCGGAGGGCCTAAAGGCCGTTTGCAGTATTCCACTCGTAGATCGCGGCCGGGCTCTCGGTATTCTGTCGATTTTACGGACGAGTGAGACTCCGTTTACGCCGGTAGACGTCGATTTCCTCAGCCGGGCGTCAGGTCAGATAGCAATCGCAATTGAAAACGCGTTGGCGTACCAGGAAATTTCCGAACTCAAGGACAAGTTGGCACAGGAGAAAGTGTATCTGGAAGAAGAATTTCGCAGCGAGATGGGTTTCGAGCAGATCATTGGCAAGAGCGCGACGCTAAAGCATGTTTTGCAACTCGTTGAAACGGCTGCCCCCAGTGATTCCACCATTCTGTTGCTCGGCGAAACGGGCACGGGAAAAGAGCTGATCGCGCGCGCGATTCACGACCGAAGTCGCCGCAACCTGCGTACATTCGTAAAACTGAACTGTGCCGCGATTCCTACCGGGCTCGTCGAGAGCGAATTGTTTGGCCACGAAAAGGGCGCGTTCACAGGGGCGATAACTTCGAAGGTTGGCAGGCTCGAATTGGCGGACCAGGGCACTCTGTTTTTGGACGAGGTGGGAGACATCCCACTTGAGATTCAGCCGAAGCTGCTGCGGGCTCTGCAGGAGCGGGAATTTGAACGCCTGGGCAGCACGCATACACGGAAGGTGAATCTCCGTCTGGTGGCGGCAACGAATCGTGATCTCGAGAAGATGGTCGCGAACAGGGAATTCCGCAGTGATCTGTACTACCGATTGAATGTCTTTCCGATTCGCATTCCGCCACTGAGAGACCGCAAAGATGATATTCCACTTCTAGCCAGCTATTTCGTGCAAAAGTTCGCCAAGCAGATGCAGAAGCGCATCGATGCAGTTCCCGTAGTTGTGATGAAGGGACTGACGAACTGGGACTGGCCCGGCAACATTCGTGAGCTCGAGAATTTCATTGAGCGTGCCGTGCTCCTGACGAGAGGCAAGTCGCTCGAGGCTCCGCTCGCCGAGCTGAGAAAAACGGATGTCGCAGAACCCGCCCGCGCCGTTCTTCCGGAAATCAAACGAGGTGCCGGGGAAGCAACAAATTCGCGAAGCGATAAAAGCAACGTTGCCGACGAATATGCAAGAAAGCAGCGCGATCAGATCGTACAGGCACTTGCGGCATGCAAGGGACGCGTGGGTGGTGCCGATGGCGCTGCCGCGTGCCTGGGAATGAACCGCACGACTTTTCTCTCTCGAATGAAAAAATTCGGCATCTACGCGAAGCAGTACGCTTAATCTGCAATCCCCTCCTTGTCGCGCCCCTAAACCATAGCTTCGACATTTTCGACCCTTTCAGCTTTTTCAACTTCAACATTTTCAACGCCTAGCGCTTTCCTCCAGAAAATTCAACGACTTACGGTTCCGCAAGTTTGGCATGGGCCTTGCCTTTATCGGAGTCGAGGACAAAAGCAATGTTGAAGATCTCGATTCTCGACACCCAGAGGCGCCGCCGGTTGGTCGTCGAAGGCAAATTCGTCGCCCCGTGGGCCGCCGAGTTGACGAACGTGTGGCGGAAGGCGATGGCAGACCCGAACGGTCGAGAGGTGGTGATTTATGTGAAGTGCCTTACGGCCATCACCGAGGACGGAGAAAACGTACTTCTTGAGCTGATGAAAGAAGGAGCCAGATTTCACTCCTCGGGCGTGTTCACGAAGCAGGTCCTGAAACGGCTCGCCCGCAAGATTCGCGGAAATGTCCAGGAGGAGAAGTGATGAGCGACGATATCACGTTTCGGCTGACTCAACACCGTTCGCCACGTTCAATTTTAGTGATGGCAGTCATCTTGTGCTGCGTGATCCCGGCGGCGGCTCAATATCCGGCCGCGAGCGTCGGGGCAGGCCATGCAAGTGCACTGACGGGAAGTGTTCCGAGTGGTCCAGCCAGCGATGAGCTTTTGCACGTTACGCTACGCGACGCCATCACTCGCGCTCTCCGCTACAACCTGGCAACGATTGAGAGCGGACAAAACGCACAGATCGCGCGGGGCCAGCGACTGCTCGCGCTCAGCAAGCTGTTGCCGCAGGTCAGTGCCGGACTTTCAGAAAATGTTGATCAACTAAGCCTCGCCACATTCGGGTTACACGGGATATCGGGCGTTCCTAACATCGTCGGCCCGTTCAGCTACACCTCTGTTGACGGAACGGTGAGCCAAACGCTCTTCAGCTTTGAATCGATCCAGCGTTTTCGGGCGGCGCGCACTGCCGAACAGGCGGCGCAACTCAGTTACCAAGACATCCTTGATGCGGTCACGCTCACAGTCGGCAATACCTATCTACAAGTGATTGAGGCTGATTCGCGCATTCAGGCCCAAGAGGCGCAGGTGCGAAATGCAAAGGCTCTTTACGATCAGGCCCTCGATGAAGTACAGGCGGGGACATCTCCGCGAATCGAGGCGACACGAACGGAAGTTCAATTGCACACTGAGGAGTACAACCTCAGCGTGGCGCGCAACAATTTTCAACTCGCAACGCTCACTCTTGGACGCGCCATCGGACTGCCCCTCGGACAAGCATTCGAACTTGCCGACCAATTTCCCTACTCGGAAATCAATCCGCCCACCGTCGAAGATGCGCTGAACGTCGCTTACAAATCGCGCAGCGATTTCCGGTCAGCTCTTGATTCCGAAAAGTCTGCCGCCCAGACGCTATCGGCTGTGCGAGGTGAGCGGTACCCCGTCGTGGCTGCGAACGGCGATTACGGCGATATTGGCCGGACACTCGGTCAATCGCACGGAGATTTCACGTTTCAGGCTGGAATCAGTGTTCCGATCTTCACCGGCGGACGGATTAAAGGTGACATCACCCAGGCGGAAGCTGAATTACAACAGCGGAAGGCCGAAGCCGAAAATATTCGCGGACAGGTTGACTACGACGTGCGAGCGGCCTTTCTCAATCTCAATGCTGCCAAAGAACAAGTCGCGGTCGCAAAGCAGAATGTCGACCTTGCGAACGAAAACCTCGCTCGTTCAAAGGACCGCTTCACTTCTGGGGTGACGGATAGCGTCGAGGTGGTTCAAGCCGAACAGTCTCTCGCCAGCGCGAACGATCAATACATCACCAGCCTCTATAACCACAACTTCGCCAAGCTTTCGCTGGCTCGCGCTCTCGGAGTAGCACGCACAAGTTACGAACAGTACCTAGGAGGAAAGTGATGCCGAACAATAGCAGCAGCACTGAAACCATCGACGCTGATGAAAAGCAAACAGTCGCACTTGTGGATCGCGAAACGCCCGGTTCGCCGTCGAAGGAAAGCCCCGGCAAACAACTAACACCTTACCGCAAGACTGTCCTCGCGATCTCGGCCGCGATGGTGGTTGCTGTCGCAGGCGGCTATTTCGCGTGGAATGCGTTCCGCTACGAAGACACCGATGATGCGCAAATCGACGGCCACGTTATGCAGCTCAGTACGCGAATTAACGGACAAATCAAAGACGTGTACGTCGTTGAAGGGCAGCTCGTTCATGCCGGCGACGTACTCGTGACCGTCGATTCTCAGGACTACAAGATTGCGGAGGCACAGGCGCAAGCGAATCTGGCCGATGCGGAAGCTACAGCAGCGAGTTTCCATTGGAAGGTGCCGATTACTTCCGTAACAGTTCAGAGCAATTTGGATTCGGCGAAAACCGCGGTGCTCAACGCAGAGGCTGCGGTTAGAGCGTCTGAACAGAACTACGAATCCGCCAAAGCCGGGCTCGTCCAGGCTCAGGCAAACGCTGCAAAGAGCGATGCAGACCTGCAGCGCGCCACGCAACTCATCGCGAAAGAGGACATCTCTCGCCTGCAATACGACCAGGCGGTCGCCACCGCAACAGCAAATCGAGCCGCAGTTGCCTCGGCACAGGCGGGAGTGCACGCGGCCGAACAAGCCGTGCAGCAAGCTCAGGGGAAACTCCTGCAAGCCAAAAATGATTTGCAGACTGCGGAGACTGCACCTCAGCAGATCTCCCTAACTCGCGCCAACGCACAGGCAGCCGATGCCCAGGCATTGCAACGAAGGGCTCAACTTGCGCAAGCAGAGATGAACCTCAGCTATACGGTGATCCTGTCTCCCGTGACGGGAATTGTCGGCAAGAGAAGCGTCGAACTGGGCCAGAACGTGAGCATCGGACAGGAGCTTGTGGACGTTGTGCCTCTCGACAATATTTGGGTCACCGCCAATTTCAAAGAGACGCAGCTTGAGCACATGCGGCCCGGCCAACCCGTGAAAATCAAGGTCGATGCCTACGGTCGTAATTGGTATGGGCGAGTGACCAACATGGGTGGCGGCACGGGGTCGGTTTTTAGTCTGCTGCCTCCGGAGAACGCGACGGGTAACTACGTCAAAGTCGTGCAGCGCGTTCCGGTGCGTATCGATTTCGATCGAACTGCGGCACAGGAGTTCAATGCAGAAGCACTGTTAAAGCCGGGGCTGTCGGTCGAGCCCGAAGTGAGGGTGCGATGAGCACCGCAGCCACAATCACAGCTGAACAGGCAGGCTCGTCGCCTAATGTAAATCCGTGGCTCATTGGCGTGGTGGTCTCGATGGCTGCCTTCATGGAAGTGCTCGATACCAGCATTGCCAACGTGGCCCTTCCGCACATTGCGGGCAACCTGGGCGCGAGCAATGACGAGAGTACGTGGGTCTTGACAAGCTACCTGGTGTCAAACGCCGTTGTGCTTCCTATCAGCGGCTTCCTCGTTGGCTGGTTCGGACGCAAACGTTTCTTTATGACCTGCATCGCTTTTTTTACGGCCAGCTCGTTCTTGTGTGGTCTCGCGCCAAGCCTTGGGTTCCTGCTTTTTTTCCGGGTGCTGCAAGGCGCCTTCGGGGGCGGACTGCAGCCGATGACGCAGGCAATCCTCGCAGACACTTTCCCGCCGGAGAAACGCGGCTTGGCCTTCGCATTATATGGAGTCTCGATCGTTTGTGCTCCAGCAATCGGCCCCACGCTGGGCGGGTGGATTACTGATAACTACTCCTGGCGCTGGATCTTCTATATCAATGTCCCTGTAGGAATTCTGGCTGTCTTGCTGGTCTCCCAACTAATCGAAGATCCGCCCTACCTGTCGACCATGAAAAAGGTCACGGCAAGGTTCGACTACATCGGCTTTGGCCTGCTCGTCATCGGTGTGGGCGCCCTCCAGATCGCGCTCGATAAAGGACAAGAAGACGACTGGTTCGGGTCGCGCTTCATTACGACGTTGATCATTCTCGCCGCCGCGGGTTTGGTGTCCCTCGTTGTTTGGGAGTGGCACCACAAGGAACCCGTGGTGGATGTCCATCTGTTCAAAATGTTTAATTTTGCGAGCTGCAACCTGATGATGTTCGTACTTGGTACTGTCCTGTTCAGTTCTACTGTGCTTCTTCCTCAGTTCCTGCAAACGCTGATGGGCTACACGGCGCAGGCAGCGGGCATGGTTCTTTCGGGCGCAGCTATTCTTCTACTGTTTCTTACACCGGTCGTGGGCCGCCTCGCGGCGCGGTTCCAGGCCCGGCACCTTCTCGCGTTCGGGTGGATCACGCTCGCGATGGCCATGTATCTCACCTGCAAGCGCATCGATCTCCTCATTAGCTTTCGTGCTGCCGCATTGTTGCGCGTTTGGCAGTATCTGCCGATAGGATTCTTGTTCGTCCCCCTCACGATGGCCGCCTATGTCGGTTTGCCAGAGTCAAAAAGCAACGCTGCCGCAGGTTTGATCAACTTCGTACGCAACATCGGGCAGAGCGTAGGAACTTCGGCTGTGACCACGTTGCTTGCGCGGCGAGGCCAGTACCATCAGTCCGTCTTGGCCGAGTACACGCGCTCCCCTCGTTTTAATGCGACGGTCGCAAGCTTGACGAAACGTCTGACACATGTCGGCCTGAGCGCGTATTCGGCCCACCAACAGGCCCTTGCCAGAATGTACAGCATGGTAATCGCCCAGGCACAAGCCCTGTCCTATGTCGACGTGTACTGGCTTCTGGCCGCGACGTGCGCGCTGATGTTTCTGCTGTCCTTCCTGCTAGCCAAGAACGAACCGGGAACAGGCGCCAATGTTCCCATGGAGTAAAAGGAGGAGCGTGATGCTATCCAGCTTTGTTGATGGGACCGATAAATCCGGAACATCCATTCCCTCCTTTAGCCCCCCAGCGGGGGACGAGACACTCGTCCTTGCCGCCAAGAACGGAAATGAAAAGGCGTTCGAAATCCTTGTCGAGCGCCACCGGCGCAGGATGCTGGCCGTTGCCTTGCGGCTCACGCACGTCCGAGAAGACGCTGAAGACGTTGCGCAACAGAGCTTTCAAAAAGCTTTCGTCCACTTCCACACGTTCGAGGGGAAATCGTCCTTCTCCACGTGGCTAACTCGGATAACGGTCAACGAGGCCCTGATGTTGCTGCGCCGAGGCCGTGGGCATCGTGAGGTTTCGATTGATGAAGATTCTGTCGACGTGAAAGGAGACGCATCGCACCTGGAGATTGCCGCTTCCGATCCAGGCCCCGAGGCTAGCTACTTGCAGCGAGAGGAGGCGCGCATTTTGTCCGAGGCCATGGACAAATTGAGACCGGGACTACGCAAGGTGATCGAGTTGCGGGACCTTAGGGAGTTATCCACTGAAGAGACGGCTCGATGCATGGGTCTTTCGATCAACGCGACGAAATCCAGAGTCTTGCGTGGCCGAAAGAAGTTACGCGAAGCGCTGAGGAGCTATGCGAGATCAACTCGAAGGCCCAGAGCACTGGCTGGCGACGCCAGGCGCATTTCGCAAGATCGGCTCACTTGCACCGCATGAGATTGAGGCCGGCGCGAAAGGACGGCCTTATGTTGATGTTTCTTTTGATCGTTGAATTGGTGGTCCTGGGATTTTTCTGCTTGACCGGCCCACTCGGTTTCGAGGACGCAAAGCATCGCCACTGAGTCGCGTTTTAGGAGCTCAGAGCTTGAAGTCAGATCGAACAAAAGGAGGAATGGACATGCTTCGTTCGAGCACGACAGAACAAGTAAGTAAGAATGTGCCCACTCCAGAAGAAATCCGTCAGCGCGCCTACGAGATTCACATCGAGCGGGGCGGATTTCACGGTTGCGACATGGACGACCTGTTGCAAGCCGAACACGAACTCCAGGAAAAGTACAACAAGAACTCTGGCGCAATTACACGAAAGACGAAGCCTGAAGGAGGAACAAATGCGAGGACAACAAAACAGTAAACTCTTTTCATCGGCGCTGGCCGTAGCGCTGCTGTTAGTAACAGCGGGGACCTTAGCCGCGCAAGACGTGCGCTATAACTTTATGCCGGGAGCAGATTTCTCGAAATATCGCACGTATAAATGGGTGAACACTGGCGATGCTCACCCCGATCAGATTATGGACGCGCAAATCAAGCAGGCTGTGGACTTACAACTGGCGTCGAAAGGGATGACCAAAACTGGTGACGACAAGGCGGATCTCTATATCGGCTACCAGACCTCCGTCAACCAGGAAACACAATGGGATGCCTGGGGCTCACGAGCGTTCGGCATGGGCACGGGATCTTGGACTAGTTCGACGATCAGTGTCGGAACTCTCGTTCTTGACATGTATGACCCGAGAACGAAGCAACTCGTCTGGACTGGAAGCGCGACCAAGACAATTGACCCCAGCTCAAACCACGAAAAGAACATGAAGAACCTGGATAAGTCGATGGCGAAATTGCTGAAGAACTACCCACCCAAACAGAAGTAGGAGAGCAACGGTGATAGCCCGAAAAAGAAATGAGACGGATGTCAAGACCAGCGTGGGACGCGCCTGCATCGTTGACCTCGACGAAGTGACGTTCGTCGACGCGTTTGTGAACTACCAACCAACTCATGTCTAGATCAAGCGCCGCGCATACCAAATCTATTTCGAGCGTGGCGCGCGCCCTGGCAACGAGCTTGACGATCGGCTGAGGGCCGAGCGCGAACTCGAAAGGATCGCGCTTTACACACGAAGTTGGAATCGCCTTTCGGTTCTTGACGGCCGGCAAGTCTTGAAGTTCGAGGATTACCACGGTGGAAAGTTGAAATCGTAAGTAAACAATCGTGGAGGCTGCGGCGTCCAAATACTTGAGTCCGCAAGCGACGGGACCGAAGGTGCGTTATCCAACGGTCGCGGAAATTTGCAAAGTCTCAGGCGCGCTGTACAGACTCTCACGGATAGGGCGACAATATGACAATTCCCATTCTTCTCCTCAATCTCGGTACGGAATCTACCCAAGCCGTAGAACACACCTTGTCAGGCCAAGGCTATGACATAGCCGCAGAGCGCAGCTTGACTATTGATCAAATTCTCGCACGTTCGCCAGAACTTCTGATCACCGAAGCAACGCCATCCAACCTTAGCTGCTGCGGGTTGATCAGCCAAGTCAAGGCAAGTTCTGGTCTGCCAGCTCTCAAGATTGTGATGATTGTTCACGGAGATGCGCTTGAACGTGCCCGCGGTCTAGATCTGGGCGCCGACGACGTAGTCTCGTTTCCATTTGAGCCATTGGAATTCGGCGCAAAAATCAGAACCCAGCTTCGTCAAAAGCAACCAGCACTCAAGTTTGAGGCAGAACTGAAGGACGCACTCGAAAGAGAACACCTGGCGGAGAGCACCGCCGAGAACCTGATAAGCAAGGTGATGTCCCGGCGTCGTTTTTGGGTCCTTTCCATAGTTTGCGTTCTCAGCGCGGCCACCCTTCTCGCGGCAGCCACAACGGTTGTCTCGAACCGCCACAGCCGCAAGGATACGCTCCAACTCAATGCGAATGTCGCGCGGCTGAACGACGGACTCCTTCAACAGGGAGAACTCCTTCGCCACGCAGAACAGGCGCGCAACTCTTTGGATGTAAGTAACGCGCCGGGAACTCGCGAGTCCTTGCAAGTACAAACTGAAGACACTCGCAAAAAGATGGCAGCGGACGGCGACAAAAATGACGAATCCCTAGCGAGGCAGCTTGAGAGGACGCAGAATCGCCTTGACCGGCTGGAAAATGAGGACCGAATCGCAGAAACAATTGTTCACACTTATGGACCGAGCGTCTGCTTCCTGCATGTGGTTGTGGGTTTTCGGGACAAGGATTCCGGGCAGTTAATTCGTATCGCTGAAGATGCCACGGGTGAGGCTCGCGTAGACGATAAGGGGATGTTATCTCTCGACACTGACGGAACGGGACCACCGCTGCAACTTGACTTCTTTGGCAGCGGATTTCTCGTGGCAAGCGACGGACGTCTGCTCACGAATCATCACGTTGCGGAGCCTTGGGAGGGTGACGTGGAATTGAAGCAAATTCTCGGTTTCGGTGCTGCCGCGTTCGTCGTGTCTTACACGGCGTACTTCCCTGGGGCCTCTCAAGGCATCGTGGCCAAGCTCGACCGGATTTCGGAGCATGCTGATCTGGCAACTCTGAAGTTACAGACTCCAGCACCACCTCACACCGCACTCCTGGAGCTCGATGACCGGAGTGAAGCCAGTGTGACGGGCGATCCGGTCGTCCTGATTGGCTATCCTACGGGAATCGAAGGAATCCTGGCCCGCGCGGGAAGCGACGTCACCCGAAAAGTGGCGGAAAACGCCCAAGGCGCGAGTCAGATTGTTTCGCAGTTGGCTGCCCAACACCTGATTCGCCCGACGACGACCCAGGGACACATCGGAGATGTCTTAACGGACACGATTGTTTACGACGCGGCGACAACCTCCGGCGGTTCCGGCGGACCGCTCTTCAATCGCGATGGCAAGGTCATTGGTGTGAACTCCGCCATTCTGAAAGATTTTGGCGGCTCGAACTTGGCCGTTCCTGTCCGTTACGCCAATGAACTGCTGAAGTAATGCCCATTTCTGCTGGCGCCGATTGCTCTGTGATACTGGCCCGTGCAAAAGTCGGGAATCAGAAGCCGAGGCCTGGGTCTCAAGATAATCAGAACGTTCGTCGCATTCTGACCTCGCAATTTCGAAAGCAGAGTATCCTGCCCTGACAAAGTGTTGAAGGTGCTGAAAGTGTTGAAGCGTGACGGTGCTGATAGCTCCGACATTTCGAACAGAGCAACACCCGCCGATCGACCTAACCACCTAGGGATTTAACCGTTTGCAGCAAAAATCGCAGGTCCTCTCAGTGTGGCATTCGCCGTGCCCTTGTCCATGACGTGAAAAAAAGAGGCGCGATGCAGATACAGCAGCTGCGGCAGCGGACCATCGCAATCCGATAGATCCGCACATGGAGGTGATTTATGGAGATTTTGCAGAAAAGCTTGGCGCTATTTCTTTCTAGTTCATTGCTACTGGCTGGGCCGGGAGGCTTTGTCTACGCGACCCAGACGGACCAATCGGCGGGAGAGGCTGCACCCGCGGCCGCGAATCAGACGCCCGAAGAACTGCAGCAGTTGGTGGCGCCGATTGCGCTCTATGCGGATGCATTGATCTCCCAAATTCTTGCGGGAGCGACGTATCCCACGGAAATTGTGGAAGCCAACCGCTGGATTCAGGAGCATTCCAGTCTCAAAGGACAGGATCTAGCGAACGAGGTCGACAAGCAACCCTGGGATCCCAGCGTAAAGGCGCTCACACAGTTTCCCTTCGTGCTGGCCAACATGGACAAGAACCTTTCCTGGACTTCCGCTCTTGGCGAGGCCTACGTAGACCAACCACAGGATGTGATGGACGCGGTGCAAATCATGCGCTCTCGCGCACAGAATGCGGGGAATTTGAAGAGCAACCAGCAGGTGACGGTGGAGACTCAAGGGCAGACGATCGTCATTGAACCTGCAAACCCCGAGCTCGTATACGTTCCGGCATACGACCCGTGGTTAGTTTACGGCGCTCCGGTCGTGATGTGGCCTGGCTGGTACCCCTACTCGGTACTGTACCCGCCGGGTTCGGGCATTTCTTTCGGCTTGGGTTTTGGAGTTGGTTTTTTTGCCGGTTTCGGGTGGGGATGGCACCACTGGGGATGCGACTGGGGCCATCGGACGGTTATTTACAATCACAACACCTATATCTCTCACAGCAGAACGTTCGTAAACCGGAACGGCTTTCATGGCGGTGGGGATTTCAACCATGCGGGATTCCACGGTGGAGGGCCCGGTCCGGCGCTTCATCCGTCCGGAGGGGCGCACGCCCAGCCTGGGCTGCATTCCGGTGCGTTTGGCGGAGTTGATCATGGAGGCGTCGCACATAGCTACTCGTCTCGTGGCCGCTCGAGCTTCGGTGGAGGGTTCCAGGGCGGAGGGTTCCATGGTGGAGGTTTTCACGGCGGAGGCGGACGCCGCTAATTCAAGCTTCGTCCCGCAGATCAAAAAGAAAGATGGAGGATCATATGCAAAGGAAAATCAGATTCGATGAGTGTCTTCCCGGCGAGTTCGGCGTAACGCTCGTGTTCAGCGCTTTCGCGGCCTTTTTGCTTGGTTTGCTCTTCATCCTACCCTCCGCCGCGCAGGATCATATCCAGCGGACGTTCCCATCGGCGGAAGAAGCGGGCAGTGCGTTTTTCACAGCAGCCCAAAACCAGAACGATGCAGCACTGTTAAGCATTCTCGGGCCGGCGGGCAAGGAATTAGTGTCTTCCGGCGACCCTCTCGAGGACGTGGATGGGCGCGTCAGCTTCGTCGTGAAATATCGGCAGATGCATCGCTACGTTAAACAGCTCGATGGAACGACAATTTTGTACGTAGGTGCTGAGAACTGGCCAGTTCCCATCCCGCTCGTAGAGAAGGACGGAGCTTGGTTCTTCGATACGGATGCCGGCAAGGAAGAAATTCTGTTGCGGCGAATCGGCAAGAATGAGCTGACCGCCATTGACGCCTGCCATCAGCTTGTGGATGCCGAGAAGCAATATCGCGCGAAGGCATTCGACGGTGAGCACGAGTACGCGGCGCGATTCAGGAGTGATAAAGGGACCCACAATGGGTTGTCCTGGTCGGAAACCTCTGACGAGTTCGACAGTCTGGTCAGTCCGCTCATCGCCGACGCCGGCCAGGAAAATACAAAGCCGGCAAACGATTTGGTTGCAGACGACCTGATACCGTTCAACGGCTATTACTTCCGCATCTTGACCGGTCAGGGAAAGAATGCGCCGGGCGGCGAAAAGAGCTATTTGGCAGACGGCAAAATGCTTAACGGCTTTGCCTTTCTGGCCTACCCCGCTGAATATCGGTCATCCGGCGTAATGACGTTTATCGTGAACGAGAGCGGCATGGTCTACGAAAAGGATCTCGGGCCGGATACAACCACGCTGGCAAATGCGATGACGGAATACAACCCGGACTCGACCTGGCGCCGGGTGAACTGACGCGGGAAGGAGAATCCTTTCTCGAGAGATTAACAGAAGACGTCGTCAGGCAGCGAATCGAAATCGATTTCGCAGAGGTTCCTGGGCCAGCCTTCTCCGGCTTGGATCAGCAAACTCTCCTGGCACACCTGGTGCACGCGGGATTCGCTGAGGCTGTTTGCTTCTCCTCCAAAGGCACAGCTTAATTTTCAACCCATTTCCCCTTACAAAATCGGCAGCCAAAAATAAAGCAGGGCCAGCCCGACATTCTGGACTAGCCCTTTGGAAACTTAACGTTGCTGACTACTTTTGAATGACGACAAAATTTCGATTCACTGGGCCGGTGCCGCCATTCTGGTTGCTGGTATCCATGAAAATTAACTTTGAACCAGAAATGATGTAGGCAAGCGAACCGCCCACGTTGCCTTGTCCAGTGGCCGTGGTAACTGGTGTGCATGCGGAAGGGGCGAAACAGTATGTCACCGCCGCTCCCCCGTTGTTTGAGATTGGATTGTTCGGTCTCAATCCATCGGTCCTGGAACTATCCTCGGTACCTGCGATCACGCCGGTAGCGGGGGTGAAAGTAGCCGCCCCGCTGGCGTACGACGATCCAGTGGTGGGTGCGTCCGCCCCGAAGAAAAATGGTCCGGTAATCGACGCCGTGCCGAACGGACCCGTCTGCTGCTCGAAGGAGCCGAAGGCAACCGAGCTGCTCGTATCAACAATAAAGGCTGATGACGAATTGACGAAATAGAAGATTGGCGGGTTACTTCCACCTCCTGTAGGAAGTGTCATCCGTCCATTTGTACCGATAAGCGTAGTCCCCGTTGGCGTACTCTCAGGATTTCCGTTATCGTCAATAACTGCCGAGAATGATCCATTTGTTGTAGAGCCACTCGTAGTCAATGTTACATGACCCATTGTGGCTTGGTTCGAGCCATCCGAATTGCTGAGTCCCTCCGTGGAAAAAATGTAGCTGTTGCCGTTGAGCGGGGTCTGTGTAAAGGGGCCGGTCTGTTTCTTCACCTCTCCGCTCAGGATCGGGATATTCGAGCCGAGGGTGTCGGTAGTCATGAGAAGGATCTCCGACGAAGAGACCATGTATAGGACGGAATGACTCGTTGAGGTACCGCCCGTAACGGTAATCGTGACGGTAGCGGTGCCTCGGCCGCTCGCGGTCATAGTTGACGATCCGGAACCTGTGAGGACTCCAGTTGGGCCGTTAACCCCATCGAAATCCTCACTGAGGTTGCTCAGTGTACCCGCGCCGTTTGCAGTAAACACTCCCGCGCCTGCGTTGCGCCCTCCGTTGCTGTCCACGCCCACGATCCCGAACGCATAAGTCCCGTTGAGGGCCCCCGCATTGAACGATGTCGGGTCCTGTTTCATGAGGACGCCACTCTGCGACCGGCCTCGCCAGGTATTATCATCGAACCGGATGATCCGGCCTTCCGTTGCCACTTGAGATCCCACGGGGCCGGTGAGAGTTCCCAGGGCAAAACGGAATATCGACGTCGTGCCCCCCGTGTCCGACAATAGCAGGCAGCCACGGTTGTCCGCGCCAACCGAATACTTGCTGGCTGGTAAACTGCCCATGGGCGCCGACAAAATCGTGAGGCCCAGGGTCGGGCCAAACCCGCTAGTATTGCCGTCCAATGTCCCGGCTGTTATCTTCCCAGCGCCGTCGGCGGTGAAGCTCCCGATAAGCGCAAGGTAGCCTCCCGGCCCGGCGCCGCCTCGCAACTGGAACGCGTATTGCCCCTTCAATAATGCTTCGTTGCCGGTACCGCACGTCCCGTCGCTGATGGTAAACGAGAAACTGTCATTCTGGGTCCCATCATCCGCTGACGTCGCCGTGAGCGTGGGTTGGGTTTGTCCAGCCCCGGTTGGGACTGATGTCGGCGGCGTGTAAGTGATCACGGACCGGACCGTGGTTCCGTTTGCAGCCACTGTCGTAGTTGCAGTCCCGAGTGTCCCGCACGCGGAACCACAAGGGGCGCCATTTGCCGTCAGTGTCCAATTGATTGTCTTACTGACTCCGGTATCGCCCGTGAGTTTGACGATCACCGTTTGGGTTTGTACCGTGGCGGCTGGGTCGGTCTGTACGGATTTGAACTTAGTGTTGTAATTAAACTTCATGTTGGTGACCGGGTTGCTGTTGAGCACGAACAAAAATGATCCAGATCGCGTCTTATCGAAGTTCGAGACCGCCTGGATTCGAGGCTTGTCGTAGGGCGCTGCGGGCAGAGACGCCGGAGGCGTATAGGTGATCGTGGTGGTCGACGTCGTTCCGCTCAACACTGGCCCGGTAATCGTACCCAGTATCCCGCACGTGTTTGTGCCGATATTCGCACACGCATAGCCGCTCCCTGTGAGCGGCAGGAACGTGACGCCTGCGTTTGTCGTATCATGGTAGACCCTCACAGTCACGGTTATCGGGATGCCCGACCCAATTTGAGTCAAGGTTCCGCCTCGGTTGACGGTGCTGGCCTCGTTTGATTGGTTATTGGAGTCGTCGGTTGTCACGAGGATGCCAGCAGGATCAACCTCAAGGAAGTCGGTTAGGCCATTATAGACGGCCTGGTTTGAGGTCAACACAATCGTGGGAATGACCTGATAGGTTACGTCTGTCGACTTCGGCGGTGTATAGCTAATGGTGTAAGTACCCAGTCCGTTAACCAGGCTGACAAACGTTGCGTTCGCGGTGAGCGTTCCAGTTGGGAGCTGTCCGCAGACTATCGTCGTGCAATTAAACGTGGTATTGGCGTCCATGGACAGGGCAACCTGAATGACATCACCAGGCACATCGTTCGCCACTGTGATTGAGATTATTGTCGCAGGATCGCCCGCAAAGAAAAATTGGCTGCTGGCAGTAGTGGAGGAGATCGTCACCGGACCGGCAGTGACGCTAAAGGCGACGCTACTGGGCGTGTTGAGTGCCGGAGAAGAGCTGGCCGACAGCGTGTCGTTTGTCCCTGCAGTGTCGATGCTCAGGTTCGAGAACGTTGCCACTCCGTTGAAGGGACTCGCCGCTCCCCCTCCGCTCAGTATCCCGCTTCCGGCAAGGGAGATCGTTATCAGGTTCGTCGCGTTGGTGACGACTCTGCCCGAGGCATCTTCGATCGCCACTTGTACCGGCGGGGTGATCAGCGTGTTCGTCGTCGTGTTCGTGGGCTGCGCTATGAACACCAACTGTGTCGCCGCTCCGGCCACGTTAAAGGCACTGCTTGCGGGGTTGGTGAGTGTTGGCGAAGAGGTTGCGGACAGCGTGTAGCCTGTTCCTGGGTTGTTGATGCTCAGGTTCGAGAATGTGGCCACCCCATTGACCGGACTAACTGGCCCACCTCCGCTCAACGCCCCAATTCCCGGATTGCTGAGGATGGATAGAGTGATCTGATTCGTGGCCGTGGTAACAATGTTGTTTGAGGCATCCTCGATCGCCACCTGAACCTGCGGGATCGTACTCCCGGCAGTGGAGTTGCCGGGCTGCTGCGTGAAGACAAGCTTCGCCGCCGGGCCTACTCCACCCGGCACCCGGTAGGTGGTCATGAATTGCGCCTGATTGCCGTTGTCGTCTTGAACCGTAACCCACCAATCGTAGGTTGTCCCGGGAGTCAAACTTGGATTCGGATTCGCCGGGTTGTTGCCGGACCCAAACATATCGTTAAGCTGAGTGCTGGGAATTCCGTTGCTATTGTTGCCGCCATTATCATTCCAGAATTCCGGTCCCATGGGTTCGTTGAGGCCCACACTGTAGCTGTAGGGGAACGTCGGGAGTGGTGAGGGAGCGCTCCAGTTGAGCATCGGAACCGTTGTGGGAGTGATCGAAGTGCTGTTCACAGGCGTATTCATCTGCAGGTTCGTGGCAAAGGTATCAAGCACGGTGCCGACTGTGACAGGTATGTTCTGCGGCGCCGTAACCCCGTCGGAGAAGGACACCAGGATTCCATAAGAGTCCGTGGTTAATGGCCTAGCATTGTTGTTAAATATCGGTTGGAAATTGTTGTGTCGTTCAGCGACCATGTCGAACGGCACGGCCACGTTGTTCCCCGAGAATAAAGTCATGGAAGCAGGGCGCTTTGTTCCAACATCTGACGACAGACTGATGCTGTACGTGTTCACACCGGCGAACAGGGTGTGACTCGTTGAAATGAAAGTTCTTGCATTGACCGCGGTGAGGGCTATGGGGTTACCCGATGTGCTGCTGTTCACGGCAACCGATGGGGGACCATTAGACCCGAAGTTAGTAACATCGCCAACGCCGACGAACCCTGTCCCGGCCACATCAAGAACGGCAAACTCCTGGTAGGTGCCGGTAGTCATGCCCGATACGCTAAACGCTTGTGAAACCGAAGGATTGGCGATCCTTTCGAAAAACACCCCATTGTTGCCGCTAAACATGCCCACATATAAGGCTGATCCTGCGGGCGGCGTTATTCCGGTGAACGTGACCGTGCCGGAGAAGGTAAAGCCGGTGTTCAAGGCCCCGATAGTGATTGGACCAACGGTGATAGGTGCAGGTGACGTGCTTTCCCCATGCACGTTAACTGCTGTCATCTTGAAATAATACGCGACAGTGTTGGTAAGACCGGAGAGAACATAGACGTTATTGGCGTCTCCAGCCGGAATGCTCTTTATGGTCGTGCCTGTCGCGAAGGTAGAGTCGGTACTGTAGTAAACATTGTAGGACGTCGCGATCTCTTTGCCGTTCCCGTCGCTTGGCTGTTTATACGAGATGAACGCCGAGCCGTTTCCTGGAAACACGCTGGGCTTGTTCGGTGTGACGGCCGTAATGACCGACGGGGCTGCGATAGGAATCGTTACGCCAGTAACATTCGCAGAATTAATGACAATTCCCGCTACACTCCCCGACGGATTGGCTTCATTTGTCGCTCCAGTGCCAAGAGTATCTATTTCCGCAGTCACCGTGTAGTTGTTTCCGGGTGAGAGGCCTCTGACTGTGAATGCACCGCCGTTGGTGGCGATAGAGGGGATAGTCGTTCCCGCTGTGGAATTGCAATTTGTACCGCCGCCGCAATTGAGAACCCGAATGTATACGATGCCAGCAGCTGAACTTCCAGTCACCGTCCCAGAGATGCTGTAGGAGGTCATCACGGACGTAGCCGTGAAGTTTAGTACCGTGTTTCCACTAATGTTCACGACTGGAGCGGCAGGGATGTACGTGTAGCCTGTAAGAGAGGGAGTAATCGTGTAGGACCCAGCAGTCAGGTTCGTAAAGCTGTAGGTTCCATCCAGCGCCGTCGTGGTGCTGGCGGTGGCGGTACCTGAGAGCGAGATCTTCACAAACGCGCCCCATGCTCCAGTCACGGTTCCAGAGAGCGTGCAATTGTTCGTGCAACTCGGGTTGATGGTGATGCTTAGCTGGCCGGTTGTAGCTGTATCGCCCAGCGAGTCAGTAACCTTTACAGTAAATTGCAAAGTCCCCGTACTCGTGGGTGTCCCGCTGATGATTCCGGTGCTCGAACCGAGCGTCAGGGGAGCCAGGGAGCCTGACGCGACCGTGAAGACGTAGCCGCTGCCGGAACCGCCCGAGGCGGTGAAGGCTGGCGAATTATAAGCCGTGTTGATGGTGCCGCTGGGCAACGTCGGAGGCGTAATTGTTAGTGCCGCATTGATGGTGATGCTTAGCTGGCCGGTCGTGGTCGTAAAGCCCTGGGAATCAGTCACTCTTACCGTGAAATTGAAAGTCCCGGAAACTGTAGGCGTTGCGCTGGCGATAGTGCCGTTGGCTCCGAGAGCCAAAGGAGTTGGCAGCGACCCCGAAGCCAGGGTGAACGTGAAGCCGCTACCGGACCCACCCGACGCGGTGAACGTTTCAGACGGGTAGCTGGTGTTAATGATGCCGGTCAGGAAAGTGGGTGGCGTAATTACCAGAGTCGGGTCGATGGTGATGCTGAGGCTGGTGGTGGTGGCCGTGTTGCCCAGCGAATCTGTGACCTTCACTGTGAATGTGGAGGTCCCTGCGGTTGTGGGTGTGCCGCTGGCAATCGTGCCGTTGGCGCCGAGAGACAATGGAGCCGGCAGAGAACCCGAGGCCAGCGTGAACGCGTAGCCGGTGCCAGAGCCACCCGAGGCCGTGAAGGTCTCCGCCGGATAGATCCCTCCGACGATGCCGGTTGGGAAAGTTGGCGGCATGATCGCGAGCGCCGCATTGATCGTGATGCTGAGATTGCCAGTCGTTTTCGTGAAACCCAGGGAGTCGGTGACCTTCACCGTGAAGGTGTAGGTTCCAGCGGTTGTGGGTGTGGCGCTGGCTATTGTGCCGTTGGCACCGAGAGTCAACGGACTCGGCAGAGAACCCGTGGCCAAGGTGAACGTGTAGCCGCTGCCGGAACCACCCGAGGCGGTGAAAGTTTCGGCCGGATAACTCACATTGACGATGCCGGTTGGAAAAGTGGGCGGGGTAATTACCAGAGCCGGGTTAATAGTGATGCTCAGACTGGTGGTCGTGGCCGTGTTGGCCGACGAGTCAGTCACCTTCACCGTAAAGGTGTAGGTTCCGGCGGTCGTGGGCGTGGCACTAGCGATCGTGCCGTTAGCGCCCAGCGTCAAAGGAGTGGGCAGCGAACCGGTAGCCAGTGTGAACGTGTAGCCACTGCCGGAACCACCCGTGGCGGTGAAAGTCTCCGTCGGGTAGCTCGACCCAACGATGCCAGTAGGGAAGGTCGGCGGTGTAATGGCTAGGGAAAGATTGATGATGATGCTGAGGCTGCCAGTAGTGGCCGTGTTCCCAAGAGAGTCCGTGACCTTTACGGTGAATGTATAGGTTCCTGCAGTCGTGGGCGTGGCACTGGTGATCGTGCCGTTGGCACCCAGAGTCAAAGGAGTCGGCAGCGAACCTGAGGCCAGGGTGAACGTGTAGCCGCTACCGGAACCACCCGAGGCGGTGAAGGTTTCGGATGGATATGTCGCGTTGACGACGCCGCTCGGCAAAATTGGCGGCGTAATCGAGAGTGCCGCATTGATGGTGATGCTTAGCTGGCCGGTCGTGGTCGTAAAGCCCTGGGAATCAGTCACTCTTACCGTGAAATTGAAAGTCCCGGAAACAGTAGGCGTTGCGCTGGCGATAGTGCCGTTGGCGCCGAGAGTCAAAGGACTCGGCAGCGAGCCCGAAGCTAGGGCGAACGTGTAGCCGCTACCGGAACCACCTGACGCGGTGAACGTTTCAGACGGGTAGCTAGTGTTAATGATCCCGGTCGGGAAGGTGGGTGGCGTAATTGCCAGAGCTGGGTCAATGGTGATGCTGAGGCTGGTGGTGGTGGCCGTGTTGCCCAGCGAATCTGTGACCTTCACTGTGAATGTGGAGGTCCCTGCGGTTGTGGGTGTGCCGCTGGCGATGGTGCCGTTGGCCCCCAGAGTCAAAGGAGTCGGCAGAGAACCCGAGGCCAGTGTGAACGTGTAGCCACTCCCGGAACCGCCCCCGGCAGTGAAGGTCTCCGCCGGATACATCCCTCCGACGATGCCGACCGGGAAAGTAGGCGGTGTAATCGCGAGCGGCCCATTAATGGTGATACTGAGAGTTCCACTGGTGGTAGCAAAGCCCAGAGAATCGGTGACCTTCACGGTGAATGTGTAGACCCCAGCGGTGGTGGGCATGCCACTTGCGATCGTGCCGTTGGCGCCCAAAGTCAAAGGACTCGGTAGAGAACCCGAAGCCAGGGTAAACGTATACCCGGTGCCAGAACCGCCCGAGGCGGTGAAGGTCTCCGCCGGGTAGGTAGACCCGACCACGCCGATCGGGAGGGTTGGCGGCGTGATCATCAGAGCCGGGTCAACGGCAATGATGAGACTGCCGGATGTGGTAGTAAAGCCCAGCGAGTCCGTCACCTTTACGGTGAAGGTGTAGGTTCCGGCGGTCGTGGGTGTGCCACTGGCGATAGTGCCGTTGGCACCAAGAGTCAGAGGAGTCGGCAGCGTACCCGAGGCCAGGGTGAAGGTGTAGCCAGCGCCAGAACCTCCACTGGCGCTGAAGGTCTTCGTAGGATAGGCCGCGCCAACGACGCCGATTGGGAGAGCGGGTGGCGTAATTACCAGAGCGGGGTCAATCGTGATGCTGAGACTGCTGGTCGTGGCGGCGTCGCCAAAAGAGTCGGTCACCTTCACGGTAAAGGTGGAATTTCCTGCGGTTGCGGGCGTAGCGCTGGCGATTGTGCCGTTGGCGCCCAAAGTCAGAGGAGTCGGGAGAGAACCTGAGGCTAGCGTGAACGTATACCCTGTGCCTGACCCGCCCGTGGCGGTGAAGGTTTCGGCTGGATAGCTCGCGTTAACGATGCCAGTCGGGAAGGTCGGAGGCGTAATGGCGAGTGGCCCATTGATCGTGATGCTCAGACTGCTGGTTGTAGACGAATATCCTAGCGAATCTGTCACCTTCACTGTGAAGGTAGAGGTTCCGGCGGTCGTGGGCGTACCGCTGGCGATAGTGCCGCTGGCCCCCAGAGTCAATGGACTGGGAAGCGTACCCGAGGCTAGGGCGAATGTGTAGCCGGTGCCAGAGCCGCCAATTGCCGTGAAAGTCTCAGCCGGATAACTCACGCCAACGACTCCTGTTGGGAAGGTTGGTGGAGTAATTGTCAACGCCGGATCAACCTTGAGGGTGAGGGTGCCCGAGGTGACCATATTGCCCTGCGAGTCCGTCACTTTGGCAGTGAAATTGAAATTTCCAGGTGTCGCCGACGCTGAGATCGTGCCGCTGATGCTCCCAGCGCTGCTCAGTGTCAACCCGCCCGGGAGACTTCCGGGGGTGGTTGTCCAATTAAGGGGTCCAACCCCTCCAGTCGCCGAAAGGGCCGTCGCGGGATAGACGGCACCGGCCTCGCCAATAGTGGTCAGGGTGCCTGTGGTCGAAATCGCAAGCTGCGGATTGATAGTGATGCTTAGGCTGGCTGATGCCGTGTGGACCGGGGACTCAGAATCTGTCACCGTGACGGTGAAGGGAAATGCGCCCGCTGTCGTGGGCGATCCAGTGACCACGCCTGAACTGCTTAAGGTCAGTCCTGTGGGGAGGGCGCCCATTGTGACAGCCCAAGTATAGGGCCCAGTTCCTCCAGTTGCGCTGAGGGTGGTCGAAGGGTAAGCCCCTCCGCCGACCGACACTGATCCTGCTGGGAGTCCGCCTGATAAAGTCGCGACGGCGAGCTGAGCTTCGCCGTTTCCTGACGTGGTGCAGCCAACGATGAAGAGAATTGCCGCCAGACCGGCGATCCCAAGAACCCGTCCGGACACACCACAACACAACAGACGAAAGGCGCGTATCATCGCGGCTATCCTTTTCGGGCTAGAGAGGTTTCAGGGTAAGAGGAAAAATCGACGCTGAACCCACGCCCACAGACTAGAATTGGTTGACCCCAACGGTCAGCAGAAGTCTAGTTGTTCGCTAATGGGAGAACAAGTTCAGTTAAGAGTATTTTAATCGCGTGTGTCGTATCAGAACAGATGGGCATGCGGGGAATCGGACGCGAACGATGCCAATGAAGCAGGAAGCCTGCCCGGACTGTGGTGGCAAGCTCAAGCCGCTGGGGGAAGATGTTTCGGAGATGCTGGAGCACGTGCCCGCGCATTGGAAAGTGATCCGCCAGGTTCGCTCGAAGCTGGCTTGCGCGTGTTGCGACAAAATCGCGCAAGCGGAAGCGCCGAGTCGTCCGATTGCGCGCAGAATGGCTGGTCCGGGACTGCTGGCGCATGCGCTGGTGTCGAAATCTGCGGAGCATTTGCCGTTGTACCCCCAAGAGGAGATTTACCCGCGAGAAGGAATCGAACTGGAGCGCTCGACGCTGACCGACTGGGTAGATGGGGCGAGCAAGTTACTTCAGCCCTTGGTGGAAGCGCTGCGGCGTCACGTGCTGGCCGCGCAGAAAGTGCACGCGAACGACACGCTGGTTCCGGTGCTGGCGCCGGGCAACGGCAAGACGAAAACGAGACAGCTGTGGACCTACGTGCGCGACAATCGGCCGGCGGGTGGCAGACCCTTTGAGACAGTTTTGGTTTTCCGGGTGGCCGCTCCTTCGTCGGTTTCAAATGGGCGGAGGGTGTGGCTCTTCGCTCCGATTGTGGGCGCATCAACTGACAGCGCGTGGCCGATACCTCGCGGCTTTTGACACGATAGAGGTCTGCGGTTCGAGTCCGCAGGGGCCCACCATACTTTTCAGTGAGTTAGCCTCCATATCCTCACTCGGCAAGGCTCCAATTGGCTCCATTATGGAGGCCGTGCGCAGCCACGGGGTTAGGGCATTCCGCTCCTGACCGAATGCCCGGGCAGTCAATCGAGAATCGATGGAAGGGAAGCTGTTAAGGGAGTAGCCATTCTCAGGAACGGGCTCAAAGTCTACAAGCGCCGTCACGAAAGTGTAGTAACGCTTTCGAATTCACGGTACACTTTATGAGCATGTCACTGAGAACCAAATTGTGTGCTGTCGCGACGCTTCTCGCCCTGCTGAGTGCGCCAGGACTCTCGTGTTTTGTACCTCAGCAACTCCTTGGCGCCGACCAGAAAGAATGTTGCCGCCAGATGGGTTCTCAATGCGGCTCCAGGGAAATGTCCTCCCCGCAATCGTGCTGCAAATCACCGAGCCAACAAAGCCTTCAGCCGTATACCGGCAGCGTTGAACATTCCCGAGTAGCTCCGGTACCGGTGGTGACGGCATTTTTGCCAGCTGGGCCAATCCCCATTCTGGCAGTTACTGACCCAGCTCTGACAATTTCACAGTTCCATTCCCCACCTCTAAGTCTGTCTGAAACGAACTCCATCCTAAGAATCTAATTCTGTCACTCCGTTTTTCCGCTGGCGCATACGTGTGTCCAGCTTTCACAAATTTCATGACGGAGGATAGTGATGGAAGGTATCTGCTTTCCAGTTTGGAAGGTTTTTAGGCGCGCGCGTTTTGAGTTCATTGAATTTGCGGTTGTTGCGGTGCTCGTTTGTGGCGTTTCTTCGGCGCTGTTCGCCGCACCCAAGGAAATTGGCGAGCAACGACAGGAACAATCTGGACAGGCGCACCCTCAACTCGAGCATGAGAGCGGGGTTCCAACGCCACTCGCGACACTCGTCGAGGAGGCCAAGCGGAACGACCCAGCTATTCACTCTGCCGAACAAGCCGCCAGGGCCGCGACATTTGTCGCACCACAGACGTCGAGTCTTCCCGACCCTCAGTTCACATTGCAACAGTTCAGCGTCGGCAGCCCGCGTCCGTTCGCCGGTTACACGAATAGCGAGTTCGCCTACATCGGGCTCGGGGTGTCCCAGCAATTGCCTAATCCAGGAAAGCTCAAGCTGCGCGGCGCAGTGGCGGATCGCGATGCCGATGCCGCAAAAGCGCATATCGATGTCGTCCTTCATGATGAAATCGAAACTCTAAAGACGACCTATTTCCGCCTGGCCTATCTTCAACAGACTTTAGGAATACTTCAGCGGAACGCCGCGTTGCTCGAGCAGGTGGAGCAGCAGGCGGAGGCGCACTATTCGACCGGTCAAGGAAATCAGCAGGATGTCCTGAAAGCGCAGCTAGAGCGGACAAAGATCCTTCGCGAAGTTTCCATGCATCACCAGTCGGTTGGGGAAGCTCAAGCCGAACTCAAGCGTATTCTTCGACGGCCACAGGATTCGTCTGACATCATTGCTGAGCCGATTGCGGCGGCTTTTCTGCGTTACACTGCGAGCGAACTCCTCGACAAGGTCCGCGAACAAAACCCGAACATTCAGGAGAATTCAGCGATGGTGCAACGCAATCAAACCGCGGTCGAGCTTGCTCGGAAAGAGTTTCGGCCGGACTTCGGTGTCTCCTACATGTATGAGAACACAGACCGCAAGTTCCGCGACTATTACCAGCTTTCATTGAATGTGAATTTTCCCCGCCGCAAGCCAAGGCAGGCGGCGCTTGCGCAAGCGCAAGTGAACGTCGAGCGTGCTCAGACAGATCTCGATACACAGCTTCAGGCCGCACTCGCTGAGGTTCAGAAGAAGTACGTGATGATCAAAACCTCAGAGGAGCAACTGCTGATTTATCGCGACGGCCTGATTCCGCAGGCGCAAGCAACTATTCAGGCGGGCCTGGCTGCCTATCAGTCCAATCGCGAGGATTTCGAGACGCTTTTCTCGTCATTCATGGATGTCCTCAATCTCAACCTCGAATACCAGCAGATCATTCTTGACCACGAAACCGCGCTTGCACACATCGAGCGACTGACGGGGGTGACACTCCCATGATGGAGAAAAGTATGATGGCCCAGAATCCTGAACAGATAGCCAGCCAAAACCACCCGGTGGATAAGTATCGTCGCGCTTTTGTGCTTACTCTGATCGCATTCATTGCCGTTGCGGGCGTCGCCGCCTGGCTCTGGTGGCGCTCGCCATTCAATCCGATGACGCGCGGAGGACAACCTGGCGTGGCACCGAGCGCAGTAAACGAAACGTCGCAGCCGACAGCAGAGCCAGCGGTCAATTCTGCTGGTCCAATTGCGCCTACGTCCGAGACACCGGTCGCTCCAATCCAACTGTCTCCGCAGCGGATGCAAAGTATTGGCGTGAAGATCGGAACAGTCGAATCCAAGGTCATCAGTGACGAGATCCGCTCTTATGGAAATGTCCAGGCAAATGAGCGCCGGTTTGCTTACGTGCAAACGCGATTTGCGGGGTGGATTCGCAAGATTTATGCGGATGCTACCGGTGATTTCATCGAAAAGGGACAGCCACTGTTCACAATCTATAGTCCCGATCTGGTGGCGAGTGAAAGAGAGTATTTATTGGCGAAGAAGAGCGCCGCCGCGCTTCAGCAAAGTGCCGTGACCGGGGTTGCAGATGGCGCCGCATCGTTGATTGCCGCATCCAAGGCGCGGCTTCAACAGTTCGACATATCGGGGAGCGATATTGCCACACTGGATGACACAGGCGAACCAATCAGCGATCTGACTGTCAGTTCTCCGGTCGATGGTTACATCACAGAAAAAAATGCACTGCCAAACATGTTCGTACAGCCGGACACCAAGCTGTACACAATCGCTGATCTCTCAGAGGTTTGGGTATTAGCCCAAATCTTTCAGAACGATGCGGGGAAGATCAAGCCAGGTGATCCAGCCGACGTTACGCTTGATGCCTACCCAGGACAAGTATTCAGGGGAAGAGTGGACTACCTGCTGCCGCAACTGGATATGGCCACACGGACGCTGTCAGCGCGTCTCGTCTTCCCAAACCCAGGCCTGAAACTCCGGCTCGGCATGTATGTAAACGTGAGCGTCAAGCTGCCTTTGGGTCAACGGCTCACTGTACCCGACTCCGCCGTCTTCCATTCGGGAACAAAGAATCTCATTTTCACGTACGCAGGCGAAGGAAACATCGAGCCTCATGAAGTCGAGCTTGGGGCTCATGTCGGCGATCAATTCGTAATTTCGAAAGGCGTGAAGGCCGGCGACCAAATCGTTACATCCGCGAACTTTCTGATCGACTCAGAAGCGCAGCTCGCGGCGGCGGCGGGCGCATTTATGCCTCCACCACCGGGCGCGGGGCAGGCTGCTGCTATGAATGCCCCAGCGCCAACACAAGCGAGCGGTGAACTGGCTACGGTGCCGTCGCCTCCGCAGAAGGGCGCAAACACGATTCGAGTCAAGTTGACGGATCAGGCAGGAAAACCAATCGTGGGAGCGCAGGTCAACGTGACCTTTTTCATGGCGGCAATGCCGGCGATGGGAATGGCCGCGATGAAGACCGTCGTTCAGGCCAGCGATAAGGGTGGCGGCATGTATGAGGGTAATGGTGCTCTCGGGTCAGGGGGGACGTGGCAAGTCACGATCATGGCGCAGCAAAACGGCCAGACCATTGTGAAAAAGCAGCTCTCCGTCAATGCCACCGGAGGAATGTAGTCATGATTTCTCCTGTCATTGAATGGAGCGCTCACAATCGCTTCCTGGTGTTTACGGGAGTCCTCCTTCTGACTCTGATCGGGATTTGGAGTATGGGGCATATCCCGCTTGACGCCCTGCCGGACATTTCCGATGTCGAGGTCATCATTCACACCAACTGGGAAGGTGAGCCGCCGAACATCATCGAGGACCAGGTTAGTTATCCGATTGTGACGGCGCTGCTTGCAGCTCCCAATGTGAAGGCCGTGCGCGCCGAGACGATGTTCAACGATAGCTATGTGTTTGTGGTGTTCGAAGACGGCACCGATATGTATTGGGCTCGTTCGCGAGTTGTGGAGTATCTACAAACAATTTCAGGGCGATTGCCTGCAGATGTGCATCCCGCGATTGGTCCCGACGCAACCGGTGCAGGCTGGGTGTACGAATACGCCCTTGTGGACCACACTCACAAGTACAGCCTCGCCGATCTGCGGACGCTTCAGGACTGGCACCTACGCTACCAACTAGAGACTGTTCCTGGCGTCGCTGAAGTCGCAAGCATGGGCGGGTTCGTTCGCCAGTATCAAGTCAGCCTGGACCCAAACAAGCTGCTCGCGTATGGGATTCCTCTCTCGACCGTCATTGATCGGGTGAAATCCAGCACTAACGAAGTAGGCGGGCGAGTTTTGGAACTCAGCGGAACGCGCTACATGATCCGTGGCTTGGGATATTTGAAATCTCTCGATGACTTAGGGAATGTCCCAGTCATGGCCAAGAATGGCACGCCAGTTCTGATTAAGGATTTGGGGAACGTGTCATTCGGTCCCGATATGCGGGAAGGCGTTACCGAATGGCAAGGCGATGGAGAAACCGTGGGCGGCATCGTGGTGATGCGCTACGGACTGAACGCCCTGACGGTAATCGACGGGGTCAAGAAGAAGCTGGCGGAGATCAAACCCTCGCTCCCTCCGGGAGTGGAAGTCGTGGCCGGCTACGATCGCGCCGGTTTGATCCAGGAATCCATCAAGACGTTGCAGCGCGACCTTGTGGAAGAGGCCATCATTGTCAGCTTCGTCATCATTATTTTTCTGTTTCATTTCCGTTCGGCGCTGATTCCGATCATCACGCTGCCCATTGCGGTCTCGATGGCTTTCATACCGATGTATTACCTGCATGTGAGCTCGAACATCATGTCGCTCGGCGGCCTAGCGCTGGCCATTGGAGTTTTGGTGGACGCCTCGATTGTAATGGTTGAGAACGGCTACCAACATCTTTCGGAGAGATATGTTCGCAGTGTGCCGAAATCTTCGCAGGAACTTGATGAAGCAAATGGACCGATCGTACTGGAGCGAGAGACAATGGAAGGCGCGAAAGCGCTCCCACCGACCGAGGCGGAGCGTCGTCGCATTCTCATCGATTCTGCTAAGCATGTCGGGCCAGCCCTGTTCTTCTCTCTCGTGATCATCGTTGTTTCCTTTCTTCCGGTCTTCTTACTGGAGGCGCAGGAAGGACGCATGTTCAAGCCGCTGGCCTGGACGAAAACTCTCGCTGTCGGCTTCTCTTCCGTCCTGGCGATCACACTGGTCCCAGTGCTGATGGTAATGTTCATAAGGGGTAGGCTGCGACCCGAATCCCAAAATCCTATTTCCCGGATGACTCAGGCCTTATATCTGCCGGTACTGCGGCTCTGTCTGAAATACCGGAAAACCACGCTATTGCTGAATCTCATATTCTTAGCGGTCACGTTCCCGCTGATGTTCAAAATGGGTAGCCAATTCATGCCGCCGCTCTACGAAGGTTCTGCCCTGTACATGCCCACATCTCTACCAGGCATCTCCATTGTCGAAGCCTCGAAGCTGCTACAAGAGCAGGACCGGATTCTCCACTCCTTTCCAGAAGTGGAGACCGTATTCGGCGCAGTTGGACGTTCGGACAGCGCTACCGACAATGCGCCGCTCGACATGTACGACACAACCGTCATGCTCAAGCCACGTGAGCAATGGCCAGCGGGCATGACGTACGAAAAACTGATCCAGGAAATGGACGGAAAACTTCAATTCCCAGGACTCAGCAACACGTGGACCATGCCCGTCGAGAACCGGCTTGATATGGCATTGACTGGAATTAAGACCCCAGTCGGGATGAAAATCCAAGGCCCTTCACTCGACAGCATCCAAGAGCTTGGAACTCAAGTCCAGCAAATCCTATCCGGCCTTCCTGGAGTGCGGTCTGTCTTTGCCGAGCGTGTGTCCCAGGGTTTTTACGTGAATGTCGAAGTCAATCGTCCGGAAGCCGCCAAGTATGGGTTAACGATTGCGGACGTGCAGCAGGCGGTGATATCGGGGATAGGCGGCATGAACGTTGCAGAGAACGTCGAAGGCCGCGAACGCTACCCCATCAACGTGCGCTACCAGCGCGACTTCCGTGACAACGTGGACCAGCTTCGCCGTGTGCTCATTGCGACTCCTGCCGGTGCACAAATCCCGATTGACCAGGTAGCGAATCTCTCTTTCTCCCGCGGCCCTGCAATGATCCGAGACGAAGACGGGCAGCTCACCGGATACGTCTACATTGACCTGAACACAACCGACTTTGGCGGCTTCGTACAGAAGGCTTCTGGTTTGCTGCAACAGAAACTGCGACTGCCTCCGGGATACACCTACCAATGGTCCGGCGAATACGAATTTGAATTGCGCGCCAAACAACGCTTGAAACTCATTCTTCCTGTGGTGTTCTTCGTGATCTTCATGCTGTTGTACATGGTCTTTCACTCAGTCACAGAGGCCATGGTCCTCATTTTTCCCACGGTCTATGCCATGACCGGCGGTCTCATCCTCCAATGGCTTCTCAACTACAACTTCAGCGTCGCTGTTTGGGTGGGCTATATCGCACTCTTTGGCATTGCCGTCGAAACAGGCGTCGTCATGGTCGTGTATTTACACGCGGCTCTCGACCGCCGCCTCGCCACAGGCATGCCGCTCAAACACGAAGACATCGAGGCTGCCGCAATCGAGGGGGCCGTGCAGCGCCTACGGCCCAAACTGATGACCGTGTTCGCAGTTCTCGCCAGCTTGGTTCCGATCCTTTGGGAAACGGGTATCGGCTCCGACGTGATGAAGCCCATTGCCGCACCCATCGTGGGCGGAATGATTACGTCAACCATTCACGTTCTCATTCTTGTTCCTGTCTTCTTCGCGCTCATGAAAGAGCGTGCATTGCGGCGTGGAACGTTGCCTTCCGAAGGAAGGCAACCGGGAATTTAGTTCGATTATTAATGTGGCCGGGGCCCGCCCACGTGGCGCTGCGTCCGTTCATTTTTTAGCTGGGGGCACGGGTGCGGTTCGGTCGCTTTTATCCGGCGTCCCTTGGAGAAAGTCATCGAAATTGACGCCGGCCGGTGGCGGCGCCAACACAGTGGCCCGGGTGGTTGTGAAGCCGATTAAGCGACCCATAACAATGATGCTGATCCACATGACGAGTGATGCGGCTGCCACAGCTTTGCCCGCGGAAGGCGCTGACGGAGCCTTATCCCAGTTATGAATCGTCCGGCCTGCAGTCAGCTCAAAGATGAGCATGTTGATGCCAGAGAGCACCAGCAGCAGCATCTTCGTCCGGAAGAAGAAATTATGATAGTACACGGAGGCATTTGTAATAAACATCAGCGTCCCGGTCAACGCCGTCAAGGCGAAAGCGGCCCACGTCCACTTCAGGATGTCCGACGCCATCCGCTTGAACGACCGCTGGGTCGAAGCAATTCCCAACAACCGGAGGTCGATAATCACAATCGTCCCGAAAACCAAGGCCAGACCAATGACGTGAGTCGATTCGATAAGGGGAAACAGCCAGAGCGAATCTCGAATTCGAGTGGCAATCCCGGACGCTTCGAGTGATTTGAGGAAGGCGACAATATCCATTGGGCCAGTTCTAATCTAAAATCGCTAAACACTCTGCGGTTGCATTACGCTTTCGTTGCTGGCGACCAAGAACCCCAGACATGGTCATAGGCGATCAGGCGGCCCAGAATAATGATGCACACCCAAATCAAGAACGTAAGTACCGCCAGGCACTTAATGGATCTGCGGTTGACAAGTGTTTCTTCCCACTTTCGTTCGTGATTCCGGAGCGTAATTTGGAATATGGCGGCGATCAGCGTGCCAACGGCCACGAAGAACATTTTCAGCCAAAACGAAAAGGTCACAAGTTCACGCACGGGCTCCCCGATTACCATCAAGACGCCAGTCGCCAGCTGCGCATACAACGCGGCTGTCAGCCAGGGACCGAACCGAGTTGTGGTTTGCCGTAGTGTTTGATCCATCCCCGCCCATCCCAGGACGCGGAGATCGATCATGAATACAGACCCCAGCACCACTCCGATGCCAACAATGTGAATGGTTTGAATGGTTGGGATAACCCAACTGTTATGCCTTTGGATGAAGACGCTCAGAAATGTCGTGGACAGCCACTCGGCAAATTGCTTCAAGTCAAACTTTCCTGATTCGTGTTTCCAGCATGAAATTCCCAGCTTCGGATGCTTTGGCGGGGCGACAGCCGCCGCGCCGCAGTTCGTGGACCAACAGCGTCTAGAACGTGGCTGCGCCGAGAATCTCGCTGCCCTTAACCGTGTCGCAGGTCTTACCGGGATCGGGCGGTGTTTTCCAGGGGCATTTGGCAATGGCGCTGCCGCCAACTCGGGATCCAAAATTATTGCCTTCTCGGAGAGGATTCATCTTGACGCTGAAAATCGTGCCAGCGGGGAAAGATGCCGCCGTAATTCCTTGCTGCGCCATAGCCGCAGCGCCCGCCATCTCCACGCCCCAATCAACCAATTTGCCTTCTTTGTCCTTGGTAAGTTTGCCGTCCGGCGCAATTAGGTAGAAGTGGAGTTCGGCATGGTTGGCCTGGGCGACGAACTGGTGGGCCACGCCGGTTAAGACCAGGACCTGGGTCTGATCGTACATTGCGAAAGAGTGGTGTGATGAAGCCGGTATGACGCAGAGACTCAAGGAAATAAATGCGAGGAGTCCGGCGATGATCCAGGCTCTGGTCGAGAGTTTTTTCATTATCGTGTTCTCCTATCGATTTGGGACTGTTAGCTTAATTTTACTTGAAAATGTCGAGTATGTCCTGAGGCAGAGAATCCTGCGGCTTATCCCATCCGACCTCGAAAAACTTTTCCCAGTTTTGAGCCCACGGCCGGCCGTAGTAGTCGATATAGCGAGGGTCGGCGCTTGTCAGTTGAGTCGGCCTGCCATTCGTATTCCGGAGATTGCTCAAACACTCGATGTAAGTGAATCGCCGGTTCGGATCGTCCGAGGTTGCTTGCCGGACAAAACGATAGGTGGCATGCAGCGGTTGGACGAACGCTACGGGATCATAGAACACCGCTTCGTGATCGAGTCCCACGAACTTGCCGCTCGCGTCGAACGCGGGCTTGTAGGTTTCGACCGTCTCGATCGCGTCGCTAAATTCGAACATGGAATGCGACAGGGTCCAGGCTTGAACATTTGCAGTCCAGGTAACCAGCGTGGTCCCATCCCAGAATCCGACCGTCTCCCCATACCACTGCGGGACCTTTTGCACATGCTCCTTCCCGATCAATACTTGGCGCAGGAAGTTGGCCGCGATGCCGGAGAGGAATTGGACATTCCACGGACTCATCGTGAGTTGGAAATTTCCGCCTTGCGAGGCCTGAGCCCACCAGCGCATGAATCCTTCCGGATAACAGAAGGAAGCTTCCCATTGCGGAGCATTGTCCACGGCCTCGTGATAGTTCATCTGAACCATGCGCTTTTGATATTCCGGGGTCAGCAACGATAGTATGGTTGAGACTTGGTTAACGGTCCCCCAGATCCATTCGGCGCCATGATCCGGTCGTTGGTCCCGCGCGTAGTACCCATCCCAGTCTGGTATCGTTGCCTTCGTATAGACAGTGGGGCCGCCCTTCGCTTTCGCCGCCGCCAGCAAGGCCTCGTAATGTTCCTTGGCCGTCTTATAGGGGTAAGGGCTCACAATCTTTTCTCGTGGATAATCCCAGCTGCAATCGCCCCACGCAGCCGATGTTGGCGGTTTTCCCTCACCAAAACGAATACGGCCCGACGTCCAGATATCGGTTAGCTGACGCGGCGTATTACAACGGAAATAGCGTTGGTCCGACCAAAGTTTCTGATCCTTATAGAAGTTCTTAGAGGTAAACAAATCGCCCGGCAACGCCTGCATTCCCGCCGGAGGCCCTGCGAATGTCGGCGTCGGTCTTCCGAAGGCGCCGGCGAGTCCCACCTGCGAGGCTTGCTGTCCCTGTGGCGCTTGCGCCGCCCCCACCTGCAGCGGCCCTTGTTGTTGCGCCCCTTGCTGCTGCGCGAAAACCGTGGTCGGTACTGGAGCGATTGGCGACATCCAGAGGAATACGATCAGGGTCACGAAGGCAAACAAACGAGCAAATAATCTGGCTTTCATTTAGTTTCACTCTCTCACAGCAGTTTATACCTAATTTTACGTCGCGCGGGATCATTCACCGGTTGACCAAATTAACTGGGAACCTTTTTATTGACACTCTATGTGCCTACGCAACATTGCCTTCCTTGACTCTACTTAGCATCGAAAAGGATGTAGCCGTGGCGATGTTGTCGCGGACCCACTCGAGCGCAATCCTGTTACTTGTTTGTTAGAAGTTCATTTTCAAGCCCAATAGCACCTCCCGGGCGCCGCCGGTCCCGTTGATCGGGTTGCTGTCACTCGGTTGCCCGCCGGATTGGCCGAACCCGCCCGGGCTGTTCACGGAGGTGCTCGTAGACGCAAAGCTCGGGGTGTTGAGGACGTTGAAGGCCGAGATGCTGGCCTTCAGGCCAAACCGCTCGTGGATCTTCCACGCCTTACTGACCGACAAATCCCACTCATGGAATGGCGGGCCGATCAGCGCGCCCGGCCTCATGTTGCCGAAAGTTCCCTGAGCCGGCGGAATGATCACCGAGTTGCCTTGCATATAGCAGCCAAAATTGGCAAGCGAAAGTAGCCCGTTGGATGAACCAGCGCTCGCCGAATTCATGGCGGCGTTTACGGGTTCATTTTGGGCTGCTGAGACGCACGCAGCAGGGAGATTCGAGACGAAACTCAAGTCTCCGGGTTGGCCTGCACCGGTCTGTACGGTCTTGCACTGGCCCGCAAAACTGCTCGCGAAGGCATTGGGATTGGGGTTGCTTAGGTCGGCCACGCCAAAGCATGGAGTCTGCGCCCTGCGGCCAATGTTATTGAAATCGGTCCCTTTTCCGTAAAGTGACCACGGTTCGCTGGCGCCGCCGAAAAGCCTTCTCCCGCCGCCGACACCAGAGAAGTCGTTACTGCCATCCACGCCATTAAAGGGCTGACCGCTTTGCAGGTTGATGGTGCTGGAAATCTCCCATCCATCCAGAATCTGCGCCGGTGATTTAATATTTGGAACCGCGTAAACCAGCGTAACGCCCAGGTCCTGCGTGGGGGACGAAAGCCCATAGTCGCAGGCTACGCACTGACTGTACGTTATGTAAGGGTTATTGCCGCCCTTCGGAGTGGCCAAGTCCCTCGAGAACGTATAGCCAGCATTCAGCGTCAGTCCGTGGAAATTGCGCAGAACGAAGGACGCTTGCAGGGCGTTGTAGTTGGAAAACCCGGCCGGACCATATACGAAAATACCGTTGAACCAAGGGAACTGGTTGTAATACGGCTGCCGCAGCCGAAGGGGTGCGGCCATGGTTCCGGCGGGTCCTGGTGTCGGCTGATTGACATTGATCTCGCTTGACAGATCGTCCGTGTGAGTGCCCACATAGTTCACCGTCAGTGAAGTGCTGGCCCCAAAGGCGTGTTGGACGCCCAGCGTCCAGGTGTACATCCGAGACCGAACCTGGTCCGTGTTCATCGCCAATTGGCCGTTTGGCAGTTTGTAGACGGTGCCTCTCGCCTTCAGAGTGCACGGCCCAGGCACGGAACCATCCGTCAGAGCGAAAGTGCCGGTCCCGCATGCCAAGTCACCGTTTAGATTCGCGGGGAAAACCGGGACGTTGGGCAACCACTGCACTGCGGGGTTCGATACATTGCCCGGGAGGGAAAGCACGGCCGTCTTGACGGCCTGCGGGTTTTGGGAGGCTGGAAACACCAGGACATTGCCGTTATAGAAGTTAAATCCCGTTGGTATGGAGTTGAGGCCCGCGCCGAAAGCCTGCGCGATCAAGTCGTCCACCTGGGGGGTATCGTAACTGACGCCCATGCCTGCCCGAAGTACCGTGGTTCCCTTGCCTGTGATATCCCAGGCAAAGCCCGCTCGGGGGGCAAAAGCTTTGTGATCGGCCTTATAAAGCGGGGTACCGTTCTGCTGCACTGTGCCTGTGGGCGAAAACGGATCGAAGTTGCCCGCGCTGTTATTGTCCACCAGAATCGCCGGCTCCAATTCGTAGCGCAGCCCCAGGTTCACGGTCACTCTCGAATTCAGCCGGAAATTGTCTGTAAAATAGAGAGCTTCCCGGTTAAACCCAAGAGTGGTAAATTCCTGCTGGGGGTTCACCAGGATTTGGTTGTTTTGGCCGAGCGCTCCAGCAAGGTAATCCTGCAGATCCGTGGATCCCCCAAACGCATTGCCCCCGTCAAAATTGAGAACGCCGTCAAGATAGCCTGGAGCGCCAATGCCGCGGAACCTGCTGTGATGGAACTCGAAGCCGAACTTGAAATTGTGCTTGCCATGCGTATAGGAAACGTTGTCGTATGCCGTGGAGGTAGCCTGGAACACGCCCTGGTCGCTGATGAAGAAGGACAGCGCGCCCCAACTGGGATAGTTTGCTGAACCGTTAAAATTCACCGCCGGGAATCCGCAAAACGGGGACGGAGGATTCGCCCCGGAAATGAAACCAAGCGCCTTATAGTCGGGCTGGCCGACGTTTCCCGTCGAATAGTTCCCCCCGGCGCATTCCGCGTTGCCATCCGCCAGGTTGTACCGGTTGTAACCGAACCGGACGTCGTTCACCCAGTTGGAATTCGGCACATAGGTCCACACCGCGCGCGCCATTTGGGTGCGGCTGACATTCAAGTTGTCCCAGAACGACGGTGCGCCGACGTTTGGCGTGCGGGTAGATGCCTGGCCAAAGAAATACTCGCCATTGATTGAGCTCCGGTCGGTGGGGTGATAATCGATTCTTCCGAACACGTTGTTCGAGTGGCCCGCGGAATCCCCCGGCACGCCGATATTCTTCGTCAAGAGCCCGTCGTTTCTGAATACTCCCTTGGTCCCGCAAGTGGCTACCGCGTTGGGCGATGCGCCGGTCACTGTGCAGTCCGACAGGCTGAGACTCAATGGACTCGGCGATACGTTATGGTTGTTAATCATGTCCTGGATCTGAAGCGGTACGCTGTTGGTGGTAAAATCCACTGCTCCGCCGTTGACGGTCGGCACGGTTGCGACCTGAGCGGTTCCAACCGTGTAGCGCATTCCGTCGAAGGCACCGAAGTAGAACAACTTATCCTTCTTGATCGGCCCGCCAAAGGATCCGCCGAACTGCTCGAAATCATCGTCCTGTTTTGGCCCGCCGGGCGTCAGGTATGGATCGTACGCATCCAAACTGTTATGGCGGCCGAATCCGTACGCGCTTCCATGGATATTGTTCGTCCCCGATTTCAGACCGACATTGACCACGGCGCCCTGAAACCACCCAAATTCGGCGGGGGGATTGGCCATCACGTTGACTTCCTGAACGGCATCCTGGGGCAGGATCGTCAGTTCGTCGGTGCTCGTGGCCGCGCCGATGAGTGGTCCGGAGTTGACGAATATATTGCTGTTCTCGACTCCGTCGAGCAAATAGTAATTCCCCTGGCCACTGGCGCCATTGGCCTCGTAGTTCGGCGAATTTCCGCCCGGGTTTCCATGGATTCCCGGCTGGAAATCCAGCACTTTCGTATACAGCCGGCCGTTGATCGGCAGCTCAGAGAGGGCCTCGGTCTGCAACGTCGAGGAAAGCACCGCGTTGGTGGTATCAATGATGGGAATTGCTTCGGTCACGGTGACGGTCTGTGCTTGATCGCCGGGTTGTAACGTAAGGTCCAGACGCACCTCCTGGCCCACGCCCACCTCAACATTTTGACGCTCGATGGTCTTGAAGCCTTTGAATTCGATCTTGACCGTATAGGTGCTGGGCACCAGGCTGGACGCCGAGAATCCTCCGGCGCTGTCCGTGGTCAAGTTTCGCGCAACGCCTCTAGGTACGTCCAGCACGCTCACGGTGGCGCCGACGATCACTCCGCCGCTTTGGTCCGAAATGTTTCCCCAAATACGTCCCAGGTTGAGTTGCGCGGAAGCAGGCAGAGAAAGCAGCAACACCGATACACTCACACCCAGCCACACCAGGATACGTTGCGTAGAATTAACCACGGAGCTTTTGGATAGAACTGAGAGGCTTTTCATAAGCGCTCCTAAATGTTTCGTTTCATAAATCTAAGTGGCGATAGATCTGAAAACAGGCATTTCTGGCGCAGAGCTGCCGATAGGCGATGCACCGTCGATTTCGAAAAGCCCCATTTGACGGGCGATCTGCCGGATGCGCTTCCCGGCAGCGTTCGGAAAAACAAAAGGTACGCGAACCGCCAGCCCCGCCGAAAGAGAACCCGAAATGGCCATCCCTTCCGGTTGCTCACGCTGCCGCCGACTGAACACCAATGCCCCTTTCGGTTGTCCCATCGACATCACCCAGAGGCGCCCAGGATACTCGCGTATTGGCGGGGACATTTAGTACATGCTTGAGTCAAAGTCAAATACATTATTTGTGGGCAACCTAGACCAATTTCATATACATGCCGATGTTTCTTGGCGGCCACCGATGGGACTTAACTTTAAGGAAGAAGGCCTGATTTTTCAGCCGGAGCGGTTTTAACTGGCGATTCTAAATTGATCGTGGCTGCGGGCTTTATCCCAGACAACAGAACTAAAGAGTGGGAATTGCCAGGGCGAACGTCACGGTTTAGGAAGTAATTGATCCACGAGCTGGTTCCTTTCAAACTGCGGTCAGGAGGCGGAATATAAACGCTCAGCTGGTCAACCTCATTTGCAGCCTTCGCCCTCTCATATACTGACGCCCAGATGCACGGCTTTTCCTCAACCTCGCATGTGCCATGATGATTCGCCCCTCCGCATGGACCGTTTCGCATTTGCTTTGGACATGTTTGAGGACAGACATACTCCATGGAGCCCAGCACGCAATTGCCACACGATTGACAGCCAAATAGAGGAGATTTGATCGCAGCCTCAAACCGCTCCAACCCACGAGCAAGAGCAGGCTTTCGGTCAACCCAGCCAAATATTTTGGCAAGCAAGCGACGAAGGCCGCTGTCTCGGTTGACGGGGAACAGGTTGACCAAGGTGTCCAATAATCGGGGCACAATGCCTCGATTCGCGGAAGCAGGTGTCTTGGATTCGTAAAGATAAAATGCCCGCTCGGGAGCGAAGTTCAATTCCTCGGCTAATTCTTCCCATCTTGGGCGTAAACTTTCCGCGCGCCGAATAATCCAGCGAATATCGCCTGCGTCATGGGTTCCACCCAGATATGCCCCCGCGTATCCGAGTCCTCGGAGAATCGCGGCCATTCGGGCTGCGCGTTCGAGCCGAGCCATCAGCCCTTTGTCCGCATCTTGTGACTCTCTCTTCACGATCGCCTGGAGCTGGGGTGAGACCCAGCAACCGGGTAAGCCTCCGTTTGCCATTTTCTCCGCCACACGGCCATTCAGAACGTACACATTACCGAGCACGGGGAAGGGGCCGATATTGTCGTCCAAATATCGCTTGAGTTCGCGGAACTTCTTGGCATCATACCCAAGCTGGGTAATTGCATAGTTGGCGCCCGCCGCGATTTTCTTCTTTAGCTTGAGATATTGATACACGCAATCGGGCTCCGTGTACTTGAAGGGCGACACGGGGACCGCGATCCAGTAGGGGTTTCCCGCTTGGCGCAGCTCATCGATCATGTGAACGAGCTGTACGGAGTCAAGATCAAAAACGCCCGCTGCGGCATCCGACTTTGGGAAATCTCCCGTCATGGCAAAAACATTTTCGATTTCAAGAGAGTGAATGTCTTCCAGCATTTTCCGAAGGCCATTGCGATCGTGTAGAACGCAAGTGACATGGACGTTGGGGGTAAGTCCGCGGGCTCGTACACCTGCAGCGATGCGAACCGGATCATGGCCCGGGGCGCCGCCCGCATTGTTCGTAACGCTTCCCCCTGCCACCTCTGGAATCTGCGCCAACTGCGACGCGACATCGAGAAGCTGGGCCTCTTGGGAGCGGCGGGTGGCGGCGATCTCAACCAAGTAGCAGAACTCGCCTTTCGTGAGAGCTTCGCGTATTGGATTCGGCGAGGACACACTACGCTCCTAGTTGAATATCCGCTCGGTCAAGCCCGCAGGGAAGCAACGCGTCCGCCGAGCCATCGAGGTAGGCGAGATCTACGCCGGGCAGGCATGAATAGGCTGGAGACTCCCGGCGTGATTCCCATGACGATTCGCGCCTATCGAGAAAGTAAACCTGGAACGATGCAAAGTAAAATATATTGTTCCTTCACTATTCAGACTTCTGGCATATAGGAAGGTATGCCGCCCGAACGAGCGTGTTCTTCACGAATCGCAAGCAGGCATTGTGCCGAACGCAAGACAAGGGTACGATGCGCAACTTGGAAGTCTAATTCGGAAATTCCGGATCATGTCGGCTTGCTTCTGCTAGTGAATACGCGAGGGCTTGGAAATATGAAAAGACTACTTACTCTTGCTTTGCTTTTTTTTGGGAACCTGGGCAGCGTCCGGAATCTCGCGGCCCAGGATCTTGCGATCACCAACGTGCGGATTATCGTCGGCAACGGTACCGTGATCAATCAGGGTTCGATCGTCATTCGGGGCGGGAAGCTCACCACTGTGTCAGCCGCCGCAGCAAATGTTCCCGGGGTGCAGACCATCGATGCGCGGGGCATGAGCGCAATGCCGGGGTTCATCGACGCCCACCGCCACATCAACACGGGGCCCGCGGAAAAGGACCGTATGCAGGAACTCCTCGATGCCGGTTACACAACCGTACTGTCGGGTGGCGGTCCGGCGGAAGGGAATATTCAACTTCGGCAACACATTGAGTCCGGCGTAATCAAGGGACCGCGCATCATCCCATCCGGGGTAATCAATCTCGGCAACTCGACTCCCGAACAGGCCCGTGCTGAAGTGCGGAGACTCGCCAGGCTTGGAATCAAGTTTATCGGGGAGGAAGGGATCAGTCCCAAGCCGCCAACGGCCAAAGAACTCGAAAATCTCAGGGCCGTCAACGAGGAGGCGAAAAAAGTAGGCGTCTGGGTGATGGTACACGCGGTCAGCCCGCAAGCAATGATGGCTGCCGTCGACGCTGGCACACCCAAACTCGTTCATACACCCCATTTCGGCTGGCTGAGCTTCGAGGACGCCCAGAAGGTGGCCGCCGCCGGGGTGAAGCAGTTGTCCACGATTGGCTTCGGAGTGCCAGTCTTTGGCGTGTTTGCTAATGACAACCTGCCTCGATTCCGGGACGGCAAGGCATGGCCGGAAGCGATCCTCCAAGGGGACGGCCGTGGGCAGGAAGCCGGCTACAAGGTCGTGAATGCGCGCACGTCGTGGGATGCTGGGGTCATCTATGGCTACGGCACCGATACTGACTATTTTGCAAAGGCCGGCTTGGAACATGAGCTGAAATCCCTCAACTTGATGTTCTCGATGCAAGACATCATCAAGCTCATGGGGCCGAACACGGCATCCTTCATCGAGATGAGCGATCAACTTGGCACGCTGGAGTCGGGCAAACTAGCCGACATCGTTCTCCTGGGCGGCAACCCTCTCGATGGCTACTGGAACCTGCTGAATCCCAAACTCGTGATCAAAAGTGGCGTAATCGTCTCAGATCAGCGATAGCAACCCGCGTCAAGAATCGAAATTCGCGCTTAGGAACTTCGTTTACTCGGGCCAGTCGCCAACGTGCTGCGGGGAGGTATTTGGCAGGCAAACCCTAGGCGGGTGCGTGAGCTACACTGGAATCTTGGGAACGACCAGGTGCAACAGCTTCAATGAAGAGCCCGCCGCAGGCTGAATCGTCGCACTCTCCGAAGGGCCGAGATAAACGCCCGAGCCTTTTGACACGTCAAAATCCTTTTCATCGAGGCGAATATTTCCTTTTCCTTCCATCAGGTAAACTAGCTGGTGCTTGTCCGCGGCTTCCGCATTGAATTTCTCTCCGGATTTCAGCCAGCGCAGCGCCGCCACGACATTCTTGGCGCCGCACAGTTCCCGGTTCAAAACCTCGGTAACTTCGCCTTCCGCCGTTTTCTTCCGCGGAAGTTTGTTGGTGTCAATAAAAGTAAGCATGAAATTCTCCTTGGTCGCACCGAGGTCTTATGTCTGGACCCAGACTCCGCCTTCGACACGTTCCCAGCGAAGGTCGTCCTGCGTCCCGTCCAGAATCGTGGTGACGAAACGATTGGGCGCCTGGAATTCGAAATAGAAAAGCGGTGACTTGGAGGCTCGCAGCCGGTGTTTCTCTTCGGCCGGGATGAAAATCATGTCGCCGGGCCCCACGTCTCGGACGCCTTCTTCTGATTCCACAGACCCATGTCCTTCCATGATGAAATAAAAATGCTCGCAATTCTTATGTAAATGATAGGGCGAGGAACCTCCCTTCACGTAGTGCATGATTCCCGCCAGCATGTCGTCAATATGAGTTAGGTCCTTGTTGACGAAAAATGTGCGCTCGCGTCCCGGCACCACGGAAACCAACTTTGGGAGTTTGTCCTCTTGAAAAATGTACGCCATGCTTCCTCCTGCCTAAGATACGCTGGCTGAGTGTGGCCGATATGCGACGCGTGCAACCTGTGCGTAAGGGACAGCTGCAACAGTCGCGCGAATTGAGGCTTGCGTGTGTCGCTCGACCGTGGGTTTCGACGACCCACGTCCTTCTTCGCCCCAGACCAGCGTGACTTCGGTGCCCACTTCACTGTGTTGGTTCTCAACAACCGCCAGTGAAATCATCGCGCGTTCATTGTAAGTGTAGCCGGTATAGGTCGAAACCCCAATAATATTACCGTTTTTCAACACTTTGTCGAAGGGCAATGTAGAATAATTAGCCAACGGTAAATCGATATATTTGGCGGCATCTTCGCCATCCCTGAATAAGGATCCAAAGGCCCGTGCGATATCCTCGCCGTTCCAGACCAGCGTTACTTTCTTCCGCTTCTGGTCATTCACCTTCGCTTCAAGGGCTTGTCGCCCGACAAAATCATGGTCGAACTTGACGAATGGCCCGTAGCCGAGGTCGTAAGGGGTCAAATAATAGTCGGTGATATCGTCGGAGTAAAAGCTGCCTCCGAGTGAAGCCATGGCTTCATAGCTCTTTGTGCTCAACCACTGTCTATATTCTTTCATCTTTTCCCCTACATAAATCGCCGGAAGGGGAGAGGGAATCCAGCCCGATTCAAGGCAGGTAGTCGGGTAAGCCCGAGACCCGACCTGGCGAATCCCGTACTCCTGACCGGCTTCAGCAATAGCGTTCCGGACTTCCTCCCCGTGCTCCCAAGGACCAAACAGTTCCCATCCGGGTTGTCCGACCATTCCATGACGCAACGCGCGGACATCCCGGCCCGCAATGTTGACCACATCCATGTTAAAAAACCGGATATCCGGGGCGGATTTTCCCATAACCTTCTCCATGACCCGGAGAGCATTGGGGCCTTGAATTTGGTAGCGGAAAGTCTTTCGACGGCCTTGATTGACAGCCGACCTCTCATCCCTTTCAGCGGATGCCTTATATCCGCGAGTCTCTAAATTATATTGCACCCAATTGTGAGCGGGCGGGCGCCCGACAAGATTGAATTTATTCTCATCCAGATAAAAGAGAATCGCGTCGCCAATGACGTAGCCATCGTGGTTACACGCAACAAATTGCTTGGCTTGATTGACTTTGAAGTTTTTAAAGCTATTGACGCCAAGATCGGAAAACAATTTGAGAGCCTCAGGGCCCTCCACGTAAAGATCGGTCATGTGGTGAGACTGGTCCAAGAGAGCGCAAGTTTCCTTCCATGCCCGCTGTTCATCTCTCCAATTCGAAAACTCGGGCCGCACGACTGGAAAGGCATATGGTCCTGTCTGCGAATTACGCAACAATTTGACTGGGCTCCCGACGGTTTGTAACATTTCCTCCAAGTTTCGGTAACTCATCGCTGCCCCCGTTGACACAACCTCTGTGGCCCAAAAATCCTGGCGGGCTGTCCCGTCGATTCGGTAACAAGAGCTGATGTGCCGTAGGGTTTCATATGCTTGTCGAAAATACTGCCGGGAATGACCTGCTTGATAAATTCCTCTTGCTGATTGCTAAGCTCCGCTGGTCGGGCCAAGTCTCAATCCGGATCGCCTGAAACATCGCTCCCTTATTCTAAGGGAACTCAACAAAGCGAGGCAGGTTCCAAAACCCTTCGGCATGCGACTCTTGGAAGTCATAAGTCTCTCAGGGAGCCGGGATCAAGGCATCAAAACCGATCTCACGGAACCCCAGACAGCCACTGGAAACTCCTCAGGGCATACAGACTCATGTAGAAGTAAAGGCGAACGGTATATCAAGCGCAGTATTCCGTAAAATACATTCTTCGTACCCAAACCAGACTTTTGGGATATATTTGGGCGAACGCTCCTATAGAGGTACGTCTTAATGGAACTTCGGCACCTCCGGTATTTCCTTGCCGTGGCGGAGACACTGAACTTTTGCCGGGCCGCCGAGCGTTTGCATTTGAGCCAGCCGCCGCTTAGTCAGCAAGTCCGCCACCTGGAAGCCGAGCTGGGCGCGAAGCTTTTTGACAGGACCAAACGTCAAATTAAACTCACCGCTGCGGGGGAGCTCTTCGCCGTCAAGGCGCGTGCAATCCTCGCTCAATGTGACGAGGCTGCAAAGCTGGCTGCACGCGCCGACAGAGGAGAACTGGGTCACTTACGGTTGGGCCTTTGGCAGCCTCCAGTCCCTCCCATTCAAACCAGGTTAATTATCGATTGCCTCGGAACGTTTGTGAAGCGAAGTCCAGAAGTTCATTTGACCTTGCAATTGCTGTTACCAGCAGAGCAGATCAAAGCTATTAAAGACGGCGACCTCGACGTAAGCATCGTCAGATTACCCGTTCCGTCGAACAGCAAGGGGGTCACGATCGAAACCCTGTTGCGAGAACGGCTCGTGCTCGCAATGTCTGAAAACAACGTACTCGCGCGCTTCAAGACAGTTCCGCTTCGGGAGCTTTCCAACCAACGGTACATTATGTACGGCCGCGATGCGAATGCGGAATTCCACCACTTTGTCGCAAAAGCGTGCCGCAAGGAAGGTTTTAATCTCAAGATCGCCTACTTTCAGGACGATCTTTATTCGGTTTGGGCGCTTATCGGGGCTGGTTTGGGCGTGGCCCTGGCCCCGGGCTCATTGCAGGAGTTACGGTTACCGGGCATTGTGTTTCGCAAATGCGAACCCGCACTTCCAGTAATGGAAATGGGGCTCGCATATGTGCGCACTGACAAAGTGTGTGTTGTGTCTCAATTCCTTGAAGTTGCGAGGAAAGTTGCCAGAGGGTATCGGAATGCCAGTTGAAGGTCGCGAGCCGAGGCATCTGAGGCGGACAGAAGTTTTGGTGAGAGGAGCGAAGACATGACTCATCGTAACGTCGTGGGCCGCTGGGCGTATGGATTTCTTGTAGCCTGCTTGATGGCAATCCTATGCGTATCGGTTAGAGCGCAAGAGTCGTCACCCATCAATGCGCTGCGGCGTCCAGTACCGGACAGTGGCGGCGTGCAACTGCCGACGATCAAGGTCACCGGGCCGATTGCACTGACGACCCCGCTGCGCGACCCGGCGCACGGCTATCCTTACAACTCGACTCCCCTGGATCTAGCCAAACATGGCTACATGGAGGAAGAATTCTTTATCGAGGGCCAGGCGAACAGCTACAACACTCCTCCGGGGCTGATTGGTAGTGTAAAAGACGGTAGCCATCCATTCAAAATTCGCATTGTGGTGCGCCGACCGAAGTCGGCAACGAAGTTCAACGGCACGGTGGTGGTCGAATGGTACAACGTTTCGCAAGGCCACGACGGCGAGTACGATTGGTTTCAGTCGGCCAAGCACATGTTGGCGGGGGGCTACGCCTGGGTGGGCGTCTCCAACCAAAAGGTAGGAGTGAACTCGCTCAAGGAGTGGAGTCCGACCCGCTACGGGACGCTGGACATCACCGCGGAGGGCACAATCAATGACGATTCGCTGTCCTACGACGCCTTTACCGCAGCGGCCATAGCCATCCGGGGGAAGGGGAACGCGGATGTTATGGGCGGACTCAAGGCAGCACGACTGGTTGCGATTGGACATTCCCAGTCGGCCGGGCGCCTGTACACCTACTTTCACTCGGTCCATCCGTTGATTCCGAAGATCTACGACGCGGTGGTGCTGCATGGGGGTGGTGGAAAGGTGAGGGAGGACCTGGACGTGAAGGTGTTCAAGCTTCTGAATGAAACCGATGTGACCGGACAGGCGAATAATCGCCAGCCCGATACTGACAATTACCAACAATGGGAAGTGGCGGGCACGTCGCATCTGGACGCACAATTTTCTCGGATGATGGCCGGACTGGGGCTGCGTGTGTCGGGAATGGATCCGGTGGAGGGGTCGCCTTCGCTCAGCGGACCGACGATCAGTGGCGGGGCCGGCAATGGCGCACCCGGGAATGGAGATGACGTGCCCGGGACCAATGTCTGCAAGAACCCGCCATTCAGCCGCATTCCGGGATATTACGTGTTGGACGCCGTGCTCGATCACACTGCTCGCTGGGTCAAGGATGGCACTCCACCGCCAACGGCCACGCACATCGAGCTGAATCAGTTGCCGCCCATGCCGCCCGCGGCGTCAGAGCAAAATGGAGCAGCAGGACCGGCGGGTCGCGGGCCGCAGGGACCGCGCTGGGAAGTAGTGCACGACCAATTGGGCAATGCCCATGGAGGAATCGAACTTTCGCAACATGCCGTGCCCACAGCCACCAACACGGGACAGAATGAAGGCGGGGCAGGGGGCGGGGAACGCAACTGCAACCTTATGGGCTCATACCTAGCCTGGGATGAAGCCCGCCTTGCGACGCTGTATCCTTCACACGCCGCTTACGTGGCCAAAGTCAAGGAGGTCACCGAGAAAAACCTCAAGGCGGGGTACATCGTGAAAGCGGATGCGGACGCCACCATCGCTGAGGCCGAGCGTTCCTCCATCGGCACAACGAAGGTCAGCAAGCGGTGATGCCGAAAAGCAAAAAACGAGTTTCAAGATTGTTCATACACGGTAAAGTCTGGCCACGACGTGTGCGACTGACGCAAATGAGACAGAAATCCCTGTTCGTGATTTTATCGTGGCTCTCCGCGTCGGCTTTCCTTTTGTGCCAGGTGCTCGCGAAGGCGCCGCCTTCCGGGCAGGCTCAAGGCGACGCTGCGCAAACTCCGCCGTGCATGCCGTCGCCCCAGGCTGGTGGCGCGCGCGTGCCGGAAACCGCGGGACAAGGTCAGCAGGGTCGCGGTCCGGCGGCGGAGCAGGCCCCACGCAACTTGGCCATAACGGCGATTCCCGGCGTTGTCTCCGCGGGCGGGAAGTGGACGAAAGTCTGGCAGGCCGCCGGCAACAGCGCTGACGGTATTATCCCCGACAAGGACGGAAGCGTTCTCGTGGCGCAGGAAGACTACGACACCGTCCTCAAGATCGACGCAAACGGGAAATCGTCCGTGTCCGTGGCAAATGCCAAAGGTATCGGTTCACTATCAATGGATCGACAGGGCCGCCTCTACGGCGCGCACCGAACGGAAAGGCCCGGATCGACCAAGCCAGACCGAGAGTCGATCGTGAACGCTATCACCCTCCTGGCTCCAGAACGCGAGACCATCGCCGACAAGTGGGCCGATGGCACGCCGCTGACCGTTCGGCCAAACGATCTCGCCGCTGACGGTACGGGCGGTGCCTATTTCACGGTGGGCTGCCTCTATTATGCTGGCCCGACGGGTGTCACTGTTGTGGCGGATAACATCCGTACCAACGGGATCGCCTTCAGCCCGGACGATAAGACTCTTTACGTCACCAATGGCGGTGCTCTCGTGGCCTTCGACGTGGAGGGACCTGGTATGCTCACCAACCGCCGCGATTTCGCGACACTCCTGCCGGGCAGCATGGGCGACGGCACTGCGGTCGATTCGGAGGGACGGCTGTACGTGAGTTCCAACGCCGGGGTGCAGGTCTTTGACAAAACCGGGAAATATCTCGGCGTGATTCCAACGCCGCGCGGCGTCATCAGTGTCGCTTTTGCAGGTCCCGACAAGAAGACGCTCTACATCGTTGGCAGCGGCGCGGATGACGAGAACGGCCAGCCGATTCGTCAGGGCCCGCAGCAGACGGCGGCCACGATTTACAAGCTGCCGGTGATCGCGCAAGGCCTGAAGGACCGCGCAAAATGAAGCCTACGCAGTCATTCACCAGAGAACACTGAGTTACCTTTTAGTAATCAGTGATCCCATCTTCCTTCGCGGCTTCCCGAGCCCTTTTGTCGTTCGGGTACCAATAGTGTAGATGGCAATTCTCGCAGGCTTTGTCGATAGCGTCGATCGCGTGAAATAGAGCATCCTTATTTTTCGCGTCCACTGCCTTCATCGCCAAGGCGGCCGCGTCCTGAAGCCTCCGCGCGCGACGGATGAAGCTCGGGCGGTCGGCGTCCAGCAGCTTCTGGATTTCCTCCGGTTGGTTTTCAACCGCGGGATTTTTGGATCTATCCTCGGGCCGCGCGGCCTTGCGGTCCCCCATGGTCATGAGATTCGGCGCTTCAAGCAGGACGAAAAGGTGACGCCGGACGCCTTCCCACTCCGCATTGGTCTTCGGCGCTTTTTCGGTGATCCCGCGCTCATCCGAGATTTCCTGGACCGATTCGAATACGAAGTCTCCGCTGGGTTCTACCATGGAATCCATAATGTCCTTGATTGTGGCAAGCCTCAAGAGATCCGGCGTCTGCGGAGACGGCGGCGCCTTGGAACTACACGCCGTGGCAATAACGAGCAAACTTGCGATCAGAATCCAATAGCAGATTCTCATGACTTTTCTTCTCTCTAGCCGACGATTTCCGTCCCAGGGCGTTTGTGTGCCCCCGCGATCCTACTCCACGCCATCCGCAGCATAAATTCTTTTGTGCAAATTCGGATTTTGACCAGAAAACAGAGCGTGTTTTAGGCGATACAGCATGACCCGAACAGATTGCGGGGAAACTTGGACCGGGCAAGGAGCCCGTCGCGCGACTTCTCAGCCTGCGCCTTGATTCGGCCCAGGTCCACACCCACGAGCTTGCCTTGCCACTTCACAATCTTACCGGCGATGAACACGTTCTCGACGTTACTGGTGTCCATCAGCGTCACGATCGCGCCCGGCACATTGTTCAACGGGAAGGTGTTGAGCCGGTCCGTAGCCAGCATGACGATATCCGCTTCCTTGCCTGGAGTCAGGGAGCCAACCTTGCTATCCAAATGGGCGACTCGCGCCCCATCGATCGTCGCAAACTCGATGACGTCATGGCACGTGATCAAGGCAGGCGCGTTCTCTTCCTTCGCTAGGATGCGTTGATTGGCCAGGACACGCTGCATGGTAAATGCCGCGCGCATGACCGAGAACAAATCCGCGGTCATATTGCATTCGACGTCCACGCTGAGGCTTGGCCGAAGGCCGCGATCGAGCGCTTGCTGGATCGGCGGATAACCGTGCTGCATTTGCATCTCGATGGCTACGGCGATCGAAATCTTTCCACCGGTATCCGCGATCGTCTTCCATGTGGCATCGCTAAGCCGAGTGCAATGGATATACTCGTTGTCGGGGCCCATCAGCCCTGCCCTCCCCATGGAATCCAGGTCGGAATTTACAGTTCCCACAATATGGGTAACGATCGGGGCGCCGATCGAGCGGGCGATCTTCCATTGTTCCGCATTTGTGCCGACATGCGCTGCTAATGTCAGTAACTGGTCGCCGGACGAGAAGTACTGCTTGCGTAACCGCGTCAGTTCCACAGGGAATTTTCTGACGGCATCTTCGCCGCCCGCGCCGTACGCGAACACGGCGCGGCGGCCGGATTCCTTCAAGCCCGCTATGCACGCGTCGGTGTGGTCAGGCGTAAGCTGCACCTGCGATGTGTCAACAGCCGTTGTGACGCCATCATTGATTTGGCTCAGCGAGGCCAGCAGTTCCGCGATATGCGCGTCTTCCGGCAAATACACCGGAGTAAATGTGCCTTGAATTACTGATGTGTAATTATTCCTGGGGCCTGGCACGCCGACTGGAATCACTCCATCGGCAAGAATACTCCGTAGGATGGTCTCGTACTGGTGGTGATGGGTATCAATCATCCCGGGCATCACGATCATCCCTGCGGCGTTGACAACCACGGCAGACTTTGGCATTTCCGCTTTAGGTCCGACGGACACGATCTTCTTGCCCTGCAACAGCACATCCCCTTTCTCGAAGTCGCCGACTTGAGGGTCCATGCTCAGGATGATCCCACCCTTGAGCAGGATGGGGCGTCCATTCGGGTTTCTCAAACGCTCAATCAGGCCTGCATTTCCGGCATCTTGCGGGGCCGCCTCCGCTGGATGAGGCAGCAATTGCGAGGCCGCGACGCCCGCGACCATTCCGATGCTACGCTGCAAGAAACCCCGCCGGGATTTCTCTCGCGGATCTCTGCCCACTCCAGGAATACCGGTCGTCGTTTGTGAATCAATGCAGTGCTTTTTGGAAACCATAGAAGCTCATCCTTTCTCGACCCTTGCGCACGGTCGGCACCCGATCAACAATTCCCCTGTGACTTTGAAAAAGTGAGACGCTGAAATAATTCTAGCCAGCTCGCAACGCTGTTCAAGTGATTCTCATCTGGGGCGCCCAGAAAAGCTCGAAAACCACCGCCGCCAATGCCGCCCAAGCGAAGAACGGCGCAGCGAATCCCGTGAAAGTGAACCTTATCATCATGTCGCAAGGTACCACCATTTCGGGGGTGCGTCCTATCTAACGAGGGGGCCCGCGTCAAGTGTGGTCTTAACCAGAATCTGCGATATGCATCAACGGGCTGTACCAAAACAGTGCGAAAACCCAATCCAATTCTGGTGTCGGGGCTTTCTTCGAGGGGGAAGTGGATTCCCCGGAACGGCTGGAAACCTTAAAATCGCGAAGTAAAGGATGGAAGACTTGTGACGAGGGCTCGCGCTTGCAAAGCGAGTGCTCTCCCAGGTGCTCGGCGCTGACCAAGTTAATGTGCGACGTGGGGATTGTGAAGCGCCGCGATCAGGTGGTGAAGACGCGGGCTGAGAAGGGATTCAGAGAAAGATTTAGCGCGCCCGTGATCCCGTTGTAAGCGGGAGCGGCGTTGGGATAGCCGATCTCGGTCAGCGCGGATGCGGCCCATCGCCAGCCCGGGATATCGTAGGTGGGAAACGAATCAGGCCCCATGTTGGCGATTACGATTACCTGGTTGGAATTGCCCAGCGGCGAGCCCAGCGTGCGGCAATAGGCGAAGACTCGGGGCGCGACGTCATCGTCGAACCGCGGGTGAAAATAGAAACACTCGACTTCGTTGCGCTGCAACGCGGGATGCGAAACGCGGAGCTGAATCAGCTTCGCGACGTTTGCATACAACGCCGCATTGCCGCGAAACTTCGCGCGGTTCCACTGCACGGGGTCCTGCTGCTTTTCGTTCACGCCGGTGTAGCTCGTGTCGTGGACATCGCCGAATTCTTCGCCGGCGAGAAACATGGGCATCCCTACAGAGGTCATTAGAACGGCGAACGCGCCGAAAACGCGGAGGAGCGCGGCCTGCACCGTCGCCTGAAGCGTGGGGTTTGTCGAGGAATCTACGGCATCGACCGCACTTCTCACATTGTCGATGCCGCCGTTACCCAAGCCGGCGGCTTGCAGCATCGGGCCGAGAAGCACGTTCATCAAACGCGGTGCGTCCGCCACGTCGTGAGATGTGATGTAGTCGACCGAGCAGGCCAGGTCCGCGTAGCCTGGATCGAAGGCTTGCGTCCAACCGTTCCAAACGCCATCCTTGGAAATTATATGCGCTACACGCAGCGAGCGCGACGGCTGGCCCCAGTATGTGTAAATCGTATTGGTGAGTAAATTGCGAACATCGTCGCGATAACCGAAATTCCAGATCGCGTCGACGACTTTGTTGCCGCCGGGATTATTGGGGCCGCTGGACGTGGCGACGAAATCGCGATTGGTGTCCTCGGCGACGACGAGAAACGGCTTGCCGGGAAAGAGCGAATTGCTCCGCGCGCTGGCGCGGTCGTGAAATTCCTGCACGAAATCCCAATTATTAGTGTCCTTGAAATCGTCGATCCGGAAGCCATCGACGTGATAATCGGATACCCAGAATTCGGCCATTTCGCAAAGAAATTCGCGCGCCGCAAAGTAATTGCCATACGAAGGCGAGTTGAAATGGAAAAGGTCCTGGCCCCAGTCCTGCCGACCCGGCGAAGACGGCTCGTAATACCACTCCGAAGCGAGAGCGGCGAGAGGGCACTGTGGCGCGAACATATTCATCACCACATCGAGAAATACACGAATGCCGCGCTGGTGGCAGCACTTGATGAAAAACTTGGCGTCCACCGGGTTGCCGACATCATAATCCGGCGCAAAAAAGAAGCGCGTGCCGTAGCCCCAATTGAGCGTTTGGGGCGAGTCTTCGACAGGCAATAGCTCGATGCAGTTTACCCCGGCGGCGGCAAGATCGTTCAGGTGCTCGAAGATTACCTTGTCAAATGTTCCCAGCTCAACGAGCGGGGCGTTCTCTCCGGGATCGGACGACATCCATTTGATCGGCATCTCGTAGATGACGATTTTGTTGTTTTGCGGCAGCGCGACGCCCGCGGGAATTTCGTTGTCCCAGGCAAACGGCCGCACGATACGCTTGCCGGACGCGGTGGTGAAGAGGCCGCGATAGCCGCCGAAGCGCGTAATGGCATCGGCGTAAGGGTCGGGAACGGCGGCGCCATTGACGACAAACTCGTATTCATAGCAGCCGTCGGGGAGAGCGAGCGCGTCCAGATCGAATTCCCACCAGCCCGGAAAGGCGATGCTCGGTGCGAACGGCTGCTGCGGCCAGGAGCCGGGAGCGAAATCGTCGCGATCGGAAAGCAGCGCGAAGCGGATGGCGATCGCCGTCAAGGCAGGACCGGGAATACGCAAAAGCCCGGGACGACCCGTGGGGTGTGGCGGCATGCGGCACTCCTAAGCTGATATTGGCGGAAGGCGCATTCCTCGCGAGGCTCCGAATCGAATGGCGGCCCAGCTTTGTTAGGCCGCCGCCAAACTTCAACAGCTAATGACAACACTATCAAAAGGTGGCGGAGGAGGGGGGATTCGAACCCCCGAGACCCTTTCGGGCCTAACGGTTTTCAAGACCGCCGGATTCAACCACTCTCCCACCCCTCCATTTCTGATTGTAACGCACTCCCGATTTTAGCGATGCATTTGAAAATGTGGTTTTCATTTGATGGCATTTCGGGTGAACTGTCACCAGGATTTTCGAGCCTTGCGACCGCGTTTCCCTGCCACTTTCTCGGCACTGCAATTTCCAGTCGATTGCGGGTTGGCTCCAACCGGGCTGACGAACTCCCGGGCTGCCACGAAAACAATTTGGTTCACTCGGAAGGATTTCAGGTGTATAAAAATGCCCATCTGGGCGGTCAAAACGGAAATCATTGGAATCGTTCCTGCCCTCGGACGGCCGTGTTAAACTGAATGCTGTCCCGCACAAGATTATGGAGGAATACCATGAGAAACAAGCTTGCGCCCATTTCCTTCGCAATTGTTAGCCTGTTGGCAGTTTCAGTTCCGCTGTTCGCGCATCACGGCAACGCGTCGTACGACACATCGAAATCGGTCACAGTAAAGGGTACAGTGACGGAGTATGTTTGGTCGAATCCCCACGTTTTCGTGAAACTCGACGGCAAGGACGACAGTGGCAACACGGTGCATTGGATTGTCGAAGGTCAAAATCCGGTGTCCATGATGGCGATAGGCTGGACCAAGAATACTTTCAAGCCCGGCGATGAAGTCGAAATTGACGCCATGCAGGCCAAGAATGGCAATCCGGTCGCGTTCCTGGGCAGTGCCAGCCCGACCGCCCCGAGAAGGCGTATCGTAATCAACGGCAAACAGTTCCAGTAGGAATTTCTCGAGCGAGCGCCCCTGCCGCAATGTCTAGCGGCCAGGGCCCATCGCCGTCTGGTCTGTGATTTCGACTGCCTTAGACGAGGGTAGATTCAAACGGTTAGGATGGAAGTTGCCGGAGGCATTTCGGAAATGTTCAGGAGCTTGGTGGTCTCGGTAGTTGTCCTGCTTACAGGATTGACGCTTTCTCCCGTTGTGGGCGCGCAAACCGCTCCGCCCAAAGCGGCGGTAGAACAGGGCAAGCCGGATAAATGGAACAGCATCCCGCCGATCAAACCTGCATACGCCGGGAAGAAGTCGGCGCCGGCTCCTCGCCGAGACATTTCCGGGATCTGGGATGCAGCAGAAGAGGATGGGGGACGCCAACCAAGTGGCGCCTTAGAACACCCGGCATTGGAAGCCCCGCGCGGACAGGGCGTCGAAGGTGGACGGCCCGACGAGTCGCACATTATGCGGCCTCTCCAGTACACGCCTTTGGGCCTGGAAGCCCTCAAGGCCCATAAACCCTCGGGACCGGGGGTCAGACAAGTCCCCGCCGCGCTGGCAAATGATCCCATGGACCAGTGTGACCCGGTGGGATTCCCGCGCATGGAACTGTACGAATTGAGGACCATCGAGCTCGTTCAGAATGCGCACCAGGTGATTTACTTAAATCAATATTTTGGTAACTGGCGCAATATCTGGACGGATGGCCGGGAACTCCCCAAGGACCCGGACCCGCGCTGGAACGGGTACTCCGTCGGAAAATGGGTGGACGACTACACGTTCGTCGTCGAGACGGTGGGGCTGAATCCCAGAAGCTGGCTCGATCACGCGGGCCGTCCGCATAGCGAGGATTTGCGCGTCGAGGAACGCTTTCACCGCGTGGACCATGACAATATGGAGCTCACGGTAACGATTTACGACCCGAAAATGTATAAGGAACCCTGGCAGGGTCTCAACAAGTTCCCTCTCCGCTTGCAGCCACCTGACTACGACATGCCGGAGTTCCTCTGCTCCCCCATAGATTTTGCAGAGTATAAAAAGCAGGTTGAGGACTCGGTCATTCCCCCGTCCGAAAAGAAGTAGCGAACGCGAATCCCCATCCAGAAGTTCCTTGAGGGCGGTTTCGCGTTTCAAGACCGCCGGATTTAGCGACACTCCCCCCTCTCCGTTTACCAATTTAATCAGCGATACCCTGGACTTCCAAGGCCGAAAGTCCGGGGCCGGGCCAGCGCATCGGCGGCGAATCTCTTGTGCCCGCGCCACACTCCAGAGGCCTAGACCTTAAGAACAAATCAACGGCGAAAAACCTGTATCGGCCGGAAATCTCACCTGTCCTTCCGTACAGCTTTTTAGTTGAGGACATGTGCCCGTACGGGTACTCCGCTAACCCCAAACCTACTGACACAATTATTTTGACAAACTTCAACATCTGACGAGGAGAATAGAATGAAAAATGGTTTCTTAATTCACTTGGCCGCGAAGATTCGCAGGAACACAATTAAGTGGAGGGTGGCGTCCGCGATGCTGGCGGGGACAGCGCTTCTCTTTGCTTTTCAGGGCTTCAGCCGCGCCGAGAATGATGATGAGCATGATGCTACGCCGTTCACCGATTGCACTGTCCCTATCAGCAATCCCGGCCTGTATTTTCTCACCATGGATTTGAAGCAGTGTGTCTCCGGAATTTCCATTACGGTCAGCGATGTCAAACTCGAGCTGCGCGGCCATACTGTACAGGGAGTCGCGGGAACTACTGGGAGAGTGATCAGTGTGGATGGGGGAGGCACCGTACTTTCCGGCATTGAAATTGCAGGCCCTGGAACAGTGACCGGGGGAACCACCGGAATCGACTTTGAAGACGTGCATGGTTCACGGGTACACAACCTCATAGTATCGGGAAATTTGTTTGATGGAATCGTGGTTAACGTCAGCATTCCGACCAACGCGTCGCCCACTTCGACGGATCACGCGTCTCATGATAACCAATTTATCGGAAACGTGGTTACGGGAAACGGCAATAACGGCATCACGATAACCGGTGGCACAAATGACGAGTTTCTCGACAACGTGGTCGCGGGCAACCTCGCCTACGGCATCTCCGTAAACAATAGCAACGCAAACAGTTTCCTCCACAACAATTTGAGTGGCAATCAGGCCGACGGCCTCTTCCTCGGGTTCAACAATAGCACCGCCGATAGCAACGTCGTTCGCGGGAACACCGCCGATTCAAATACTGCGAATGGAATTCATGTTGGACCTGGAATGCTCATCTTTGGGAACAAGATTGAGGACAACACAGCGCTCGGCAACCCGCTATTCGCGCAAAATCCGGGATATGATCTAAACGATGAAAGCAGTAATTGTATAAATATGTACAGTAACAACTCCTTCAACACCAAAGCTGGCTGCGTTCCGTAGAGGGATATCCCGAGACTCGATGCAGCCCACGTCGGCAGGTGCGAGTCTTAAAGGAAGAACTTTTCGTGGGCGTACCCCTTCTGTCGTCCCGCAGAAGCAATCGGGACGCAAAAGGCGCGCGCCTTCCGTCAGGTGGGGATTTTGATTTTGGTTTTTTAACGGGAGCCCGCGCGATGTACTTCGCGATGGCGTTAGAGGAGCCCACTGCCAGGAGAAGGCCTGAACAGGGACGTGCCAATAGGAGACCCTGGCCCGATTTTCTCGTGACCATTTGAGCGCGATCACCCAACTCGCCAACGCTGCACTTAACCGATTCATTTCGGGCGCGGTCGTCAGAATCTTTACATGGTTGATGGGAGGTCCGGGAAAGCGGGGGCTGCCCGCGGGATCTTGCCCGTTTTGGCCGAACGCCGCAACCGGCACCCATCGGTAAACTCTATCAAGAATCCACAGAAAACAAATAGAGACTCGCCATATCTTCCATCTGGATTGAATAATTTACCCGGCCAGTTGCGGGGTTGCGGCGGAAATCCGCGTGTAACTTCTTTGGCTACCTTGCTTCCGACAATTTTCAGTGTGGTATGCGGCCTGCGTGATTGCATATGGCCAGCCGGCCGGCTACATGGACCACCTGAGATTGGCAATGGACAAGAATAAACAGAGAGCGATTGGCATTCTTCTGCTTTTGAGCAGCATCTTAATAATGGTGGCCACTTGGGATCTTCCCGAGAACCGTTCGCCACAATTGCAATAACGTGCCGGGGCAACTACTATCACCGGGGCGGGTACTCCCTGTCAGGGGGGAGTGCCATTGCCGGCATGCGTATGCTCCGGCCAGAAACACACTTTTTTCTTGAGGGAGGAAACTAATCATGGCTGAAAATGGAAAAGCGATTGGCAATGTAAACTATTTCCTGGTGGGACTGGGTATCGGTTCGGCGGTCGCTATTTTGTTTGCGCCGAAATCCGGCAAGGAAACCAGGGAATACATCGCGAAAAAAACAAGAGAAGCGAATGAGTATGCCCGCAACAAGGCGCAGGAGCTGAGGGAACGCGCCGAAGAAACAGTCGAACGCGGCAAGGAAATGGTCACGCAAACGAAAGAACAAATTGCCACCGCCATCGACGCAGGCCGTGAGACCTACAATCGCGAGAAATCGAAGGCGCATGTTAGTTGAAGGGAAAGCCCGCCCCTCGAATTCTTGAACCGTCCGCTTAACATATTACGCTGCGGGCTGAACGGCAAACGGTGCGGGATCAAACCGCGCGTTGCCGTTTCAGGTTAGCCCAAAGCAACAGCGCAATACCCGCGATCACTGCAATCCCTCCGCGCACCGCCCATTGCATTTGCCCTGACATAAAACTTCCTGGCAGCACATTGACTCCCTGCAAGACCCACACGCTGCCAACAAACACCAGCACTGCGCCCACGATGTTCAATGCAATTTTCATATTCTCTCCCTCAGTCGGACCAAAACCCCGATCCTTGAAAGGCATATGCGGCGACGCACCCGCAAAGCCGATATCCTAACCCCATGTGGCCCTAACGGAGTGGTATTATCCGTCCGGGAAGCAGCGTCCAGCAGAAATGAGAACCAAAGTAATCCGCCGAAGCATGGCGCGGGCGGCGAGACTAAGCTGCAGTTCCGCCATCCTATGCAAGTGTTCTCGTAAGGAGGATTCATGAGACCTTCGCGGAGTGCTCTTTTCTTCACGGCCATGGTTTCAATGTGGTCCGTCTCGTCGCGCGCCGCCACCGCACCCACCATCAGCATTGCGCTCGATGCATCCGACTCTCCGCGAAAGATATTTCACGCGCAGCTTACGATACCGGCGGTTCCAGGCACTCTGACGCTGTATTACCCCAAATGGATCCCGGGCGAACACGCGCCCAGCGGGCCGGTGATTAATTTGGCCGGTCTGAAGTTCACTGGGAACGGCCAGCTCCTGAAATGGCGCCGCGCCCTGGACGACAACTGGACCATTCTAGTCGAGGTCCCCGCGGGCGTTCAGGAAGTCAAGGCTACTCTTGATTTTCTCTCCCCGGCCGGTGCGGACCAGGCTCTCTTTTCCGCTGCGGCTTCGGCGACAGAAAAACTCTCCGTCATAAGTTGGAATCAGGTCTTGCTGTATCCCAAAGGTTGGCCCGCCGATCAGCTCACCTACTCCGCCTCCTTAAAACTCCCTTCGGGATGGAAGTTTGGCACCCCTCTGCCGGTGTCCTCACAATCCGGAAACGAAATTCATTTCAGCCCGGTTTCGCTCTACACGCTGGTGGATTCCCCTGTTATCACAGGCGAATATTTGAAGATCGTTCCGCTCAACCCGGGACAGAATCCTCCTGTCGAATTGGATGTCGCGGCGGATAGTCCCACGGCCCTCGAGCCGCCGCCGGAAGTCTGGCAAACCTATCGCAACCTCGTGAAGCAGGCAGCGCTGCTGTTTGGCGCGACGCACTACAACGACTACCACTTCCTGTACACATTGAGCGATCACGTGGCCCACTTTGGCCTGGAACACCATGAATCAAACGACAGCCGCACACAGGAACGCGCCCTGATCGATCCGGAACTAAGAATTGCACATGCCTACCTTCTACCCCACGAGTACGTGCACTCCTGGAACGGGAAATTCCGCCGCCCCGCCGATCTAACCACTTCCGACTATCAGCAAACCATGCAAGACGACCTTCTCTGGGTGTACGAAGGACTTACTGAATATTTGGGCGAGATTCTTCCCGCTCGCAGCGGTATGTGGACCCCCGAGCAGTTTCGCGAAGAATTGGCGCGCATCGCGGCGCAGCTGGATCACCGCCCGGGAAGATCATGGCGCAACTTGCAAGACACGGCGGACGCCGCGGCTCAGCTCTACGACGCTCCAAAAGCGTGGGATTCGTATCGGCGGGACGTTGATTTCTACGATGAGGATGAGTTGAACTGGTTGTGGGCGGATTCGATCATTCGCAGCCAGAGCAAAGGCGATAGGTCTCTCGATGATTTCACCCGCATCTTCCACGGAGCGCCAAGCACCGCACCTGCTGTGAAAACTTATACCTTCGACGACATCGTGACCGCATTAAATCAGGTTGCCCCCTACGACTGGCGAGGTTTCTGGACGGAGCGGCTTACGAGCCACGGTCCACGCGCTCCGCTCGACGGCATCGAACGCAGCGGGTGGAAGCTCACGTATGATGAGACCCGCTCGGAGATGATGAAAGGCTGGGAGGACGGCCACGACCTCATCAATGCTTCCTACTCCATTGGATTGATCCTGGACTCGAGCTGTCTGGCGTCCACAAGCGGTGGCGATTGTCACTACGAGGGCGAAATCGTGGATACCATCGAAGGCATGGACGCCGCTCGCGCCGGCATTGGCCCCGGCATGAAACTCGTCGCCGTCAACGGACGCCGCTATACGCCCAAGGTTTTCCGCGAAGCATTACTCGCCGGCAAGAACAGTTCGCAACCCCTGCAATTGCTGATCGAGAACACCGATTATTTCCGCACATTCACCCTCGACTACCATGGCGGAGAAAAATATCCGCACCTGACGCGCGACGAGTCAAAGCCTGATACGTTGAGCGACATCATTCGTCCGCACTGAGACATGTGCAGACAAACGCCTCACGTGGGTGGACCAGCCTTTGCATGGTTTTGATCTTGTGCTGCGGGCGCCCCATCCTTGCGATTTTCAGCAAGGGTGGGGATTTTGATTCTTCTGTTGGGCTTGTCAAATTCTAGATGCGAAATTCTGTTTTCGCGTCCCCTGCCGCGCCTATTTGCGGCGTGGTACCCGTGGGACGGTGTCAACAAAGAATATTTTAGCTACCGCTCGCCAACTATCCCAACTTAGCAACGCCACGTCTCATAGTTTCCAGATCTTCAGCGGAGATTTCAGAGGCAGGCACAAGTTTGTAATGCTTTTCCTCAACAATCTGTACTTTGTCCTCGATCACGGTCAGTTCAAACATAGCGATAACATCATTTTCCATGAACTGTGCCGCGATGGGACGACAAGCCAAGTGGCTAAATCTTTCTTTACAAAATGCCAGGTCCTGTACCAGCTGAACCCTGCCAATGCGGTCTCTACCGCCTTTCGCCTGTACTGGGATTATGACCTGATCTCCGGATTTTCCGATTCCAACGTAAAGTTCGTCAATTTCTAGCTGAATTCCCTTTATCTGAGTGCGAAGATGATTCTGAAGTGAGTAGGTGATCAGTCCTGTAAAAATGTCGATCAAGCGATTGTAGCGAAGCTTTGCCAACAAAGCCTGTTCGTCGCTTAGAGCATGTAGAGCAACTATCTCTGGCGTCGCCTCAGGAACCTTGATTTGATAGAGACCTTGTTGTGGTTCGATCTTGGTGATAGATACCTTCCGGAACATGTACTTGGCGGTACCAACGCTCTCGATGATCCACTCCTGCCCGGCCCCACATGTTTTTAGAATGCTTGAAGGGAGTGAGCGACGGTATCGAAAACTGTAAATTACGTCTCCCAGGTTATCTGGTACCGGAACCTTAAGTTCCTTTGCCGCATCAGGAATCTCTTCTCGACTGAATTCGATTGAGGATGCCCTTTTCTCATAGTGGCGGAAGAAAATCCATTCGATGATCCGGTTATACGCGTCCGGCTTTTCAATTTGCGCGACCGGTTTCTTCCGCTTAATTTCCAATTGAAGCAGCTCTCTTTCTTGGCGGGATGACCCGTGGATCAACACCGAAATGGGCTGCAGCTTCACGCATGTTAAATGCAACCATTTCCGTGTGTTTAAGTATTATTGCTTCCTCGATCTTAACCGGTTTCACTCCGAGGGCTTTTAGAATGGCAGCTCCGACGGCCCTAGCGAGACGAGGGGGGACAGAATTTCCAATCTGCCGGAAACCATGCCAAATCGTTCGATGAAAACGAAACCAGTCAGGATAAGAATGAAGACGGGCGGCCTCACGCACTGAAATGCACCTTGCGTGAGCGGGATGAATTGGCCGTGGGGCACTGAAGGCACCTCGGTCGGTGGCGGTACCAGCCCGGAGCGTATTGCAAATCCCATCATACGAGATTCTAAAAAAGCGACTGACGGGTTCCGTGCTGCCTGGTCGAGTGGAGGCGAAACGCTTTCTTGATAGCGTCGTGTGTCTGGCCCTAAGACAACCTGTCAAAACACTGGGATCGTGTTGCCGGGTGTGGGAGAAGTCAGTGGGGTCTGAAATCTCACCCCTCAGCATTAGGGCGTAATTCGAGCCACCGTCAAGTCTATATCGCAGCTGATCAGTTTCGAGCAATGACTCGAATCGTTCGATGTTGGGGAGGTCTCTGATCGCTTCCCTGCTTGTCGGACATGACGGCAATGGCGTGTATAGATGCCCGTATGCATTGCTCCCGAAATTATCTGGAGGAGGCGCGGTCAAGGCTTGTGGGTAATCAGGCAGGGCCGTTCCTCGCTTGGCACCGACCAAGAACAAGCGCCTCCTGTCTTGTGGCACCCCGAAATTGGCGGCGTTAAGTATCTGATATGGTAGTCGGACCCTGTACCCGAGATTTTGGAAACGCTCGATCAATTCGGAAAGTAACGATGTGTGAGAAGCGGTCGCCATACCCGGTACATTTTCCATTACGAAAACGCGTGGCTTTAGTTCCTCAACCAAACGGAGGAAATGAAAGACCAGTGCATTTCTTGGATCATGTAAGACTCGATGTCCCATCAGTGAAAATCCTTGGCAAGGCGGTCCCCCAATGACTGCATCTACGACCTGATGCCCCAGGCCAGCCTCCGTGCGAATTTCATCGCCGGTGAGGCCACGCACGTCGCGGCAGATCACCGAGCATTGAGGGAAATTGACCTTGTGTACCGCAGCGTGTATGGGGTCGATCTCGACTGCAGCTACAACGTCAAACCCGGCCTGCTCGAATCCAAGAGAAAGTCCACCTACACCAGCGAAGAGATCAATTGCGATTGGACGCTTGTTCAAGCTCTTATTCAATTCTTGGCCCTCTGCATATTGTAGCAAGCACACCACTTGGAAATTGGGCACACATGGCAGCGCGGCCGCTGACTCAAGCACACAGTGCGACCGTGCGCAACTGCATTGACGTGGAAACTATAGCGCAGCTTAGGCGGAACCGCACTTTCGATTAGCTCCTGGGAGGTATCAGGGCGCTTTTTCGTCCGAAAACCTAGACGCATTGCGAGCCGGTGAACGTGTACGTCTACGGGCAGAACGTCACGGTCTAGTGCATACATCAAGACGCATTTCGCGACCTTGGGTCCAACTCCGGGCAACGAAGTTAGTTGGTGTTCAGCCTCCGCGTCGGTCATTTTCGCAAGTGGAGCTAGTGTGGCCCGTCCGAACCGAAGTCGCAATCCCTTGATGATATCGATGATTTGTGCTGCCTTCAGCCTTCCAAGGCCTGCAGGAACAAGTATTCGTTCGAGTGCTGACCTATTTCGCGACCGCACACTATCCCAAGCAGGGAAAGCTCTTTTTAAGTTCCTAAACGTTGTTCTAAATTTCAGATCACGGGTTCTGGTCGACAAGATAATGTAAATCAGATCGTCTAGTGGCCTTCGAGGGTTTCCGTGTCTTGGATTTTTATAAGTCCGTTCGAGCAGATCACAAACCTTGTGGATGTCCGACGCGCTTGGTGCATGAGTTACTATGTTCTTCTTCGAGGGCATATTCGTCTGTGAAGCCAAATTGTAAGCCCGCTTCAAACAAAACAGAGCCGTTTGCTTTGTCGAATAGATGCGCGAGTGGCGCGCCCCACCCGCATCTTTATCGGCTGCCCACAATCTTGAACTTCTGCACGCGGCGGCCATCGACGGACTCACCCACATAGATGTTCCCCTTGGAGTCCAGCGCCATCGTGTGAGCGTGCATAAATTCTCCCACCTGGTGGCCCGGGCGGCCGAAGCTATCGAGCACGTGCCCGCTGGCACGGTCCACGATATCAATTTGCTCGTCGATTTCATTGATGACGTACATGAACTTCTGGCTTGGATCGCGGGAAAATTCGACGGAGGAACACGACCCCACCAGCATCGCTTCCCGCCTCGATCCGGCTCCACCCGAGGGAATGGGCGTCCACACCTTGAAAGCGAAAGGGATGTTTTTCTGAAACTTCCCCATGGTATCGAAGACCTGAATGCGATTCATCCACCGGTCGCAAACATACACCAGGCCATCATTGCTGACGCGGACGCAATGCACCGTTGGCGCAGCCGCGGTGCCGGCTTCTTCAGGCGATCTGTGCAATTTCCACTGGCGCAAGTAGTGCCCGCTCTTGTCGAACACCACGATGCGAAAATTATTGCCGCCCTTTCCTTTGGCATGCCCGTCGGCGACATAAACGTCGCCGTTATGCGGATCGAATCCGATTTCCGACACGCGAAAGAACTGTGACGCGCTCGAATTTAAAGGCGCGCCCATGACGGTGCCGTCCGAGGAATCGAAAACGCCCCGCTTTCCGATCTGCAGCAGAAGCTCCCGACCATCATGCGAATATTCCTGCACGATGCCGTCCTCGGATCCGTCCAACCACACGTGGCCATCGCGATCGATCGCGCAGCCATGCAGATCCTTGGGGAGGAGGTTCGCATCTCCCCAGGAGTTGACGACATTGCCCTCCGCGTCAAATTCAATCACGGCGGGCGCCGCTTGCCCGGCGTTCAGTTCGTCATTGGTCAGTCCTTCCAAGTGCCCATCCATCCCTCCGACATCGTTCACTCGCTGGGCGATGAACACATGATCTTGGGAATCGACACACACTCCTCCCATTTCTCCGGTGACCCAGCGATCGGGCAAGGGTTTGGGCCAAGAAGGATCGACTTCGTAGCGGGGCACATTGCCCTGAGCCTGGGATGATGCAGGACAGAACGTTGCGAGCGCGATTGCGAATCCCGCGCATATACGCGCGTTACCAAAATGTATTTTCATTCCATTCCCTCGCGGCAAGCGTTTCAGATTCTGGCTCACATCACGACTGGCGCGGACAGGTTGCGAGTAGGACAGCCACTCTTGGCTGTTCAGTTCCAGTTGGCCACACAAAAATCGGACAGGCAGGAGTGCCTGTCCTACTACAAGCTTCATTCAATCATGCCCGTTGCAGCAATGGCCGAAGCTCCCGAACGTTCTTCACGTTTTCAAGGCCGAGGATTTTCTCGATCAAGCTGGTAGTAGGCGCAGCGCCGAGGACAGGCGTCATAAGGTCGCGGCATTTTGCAATGACTTCATCGCGAGTCATGGGATTTTCGGGAGTGCCGCGCACAGCCTCGACGCGCTCGGTGAGCTTGGTTCCATCGTTCAGCGTGACCTCGACAATCGCCACGCGCACCGGGATAAGTTTTTCGAGTTCCTCGTCGCCGATGAGCTGCACTTTTGCGCGCTGACGAAGCATTTCCGGGTCCTGCATACGGGGCTTGTCGTGCGCCGCCTTGAACGAAGCCGTCTTGTCGATCATCATCACCGCAATCATGTGCTGGAGACAAATGTCCGGCATTTCGCGGTTGTTCACGGTGAAGGCCGCGCTGGTGGCGGCGCGTACGACGACCTGCTTCACCTGATCCGGCTCGAAGGGATGCCGCTTCAATATGATTTGCATCGCGTCCAGCGGCGATTGGATGGGTCCTCCCGTCGTCCACCTCTTGATCGTCGTTTGCGTCACCTCGTAGCGCTCCCCAAGCTTGTCGGTCCAGCCGGACGGGTCGGCCTGCGGGGAGTAGGACTGCATGAAACTTTCAGAGCCCGACAAAATGTCGCTGACGCCGGTCCAGCCTTCCTGAACCAGCATCGCAGCCATAACGCCGTTGCGCGCGCCCATGCCGCCAAACACGAAACCCTTCTCGATATGCTCGGTGTCGCGACGCCATGCGCCGATGCCTGCTCCCGCTTGCTGTCCGGCGTAATCGAGCAACCAGCGCATCTGCTGGGGGTTCAGACTGGCTATGGCACCAGCGGCCGCCGAGGCGCCAAACGTTCCGACCAGGTTGTGGGTGTCGCGAAGCACCATCTTGGGCCCCAAGGCCTTGTATGCGCGCATTCCGATGTCGTAGCCGAGCGCCACGGCGCGCACGAAGTGCACCCCGCCTACGCCGAACTGCTCGCCAAGCGCCAGCGAGGCCGGCACGACCGCAGAGCCCGGATGCGCGCCTCCGCCGGTAAAGTCGTCATCGGTCTCATCGGAATGAGCGAGCACGCCGTTTGCGACGGCCGCCTCGATCGGCCCGCAGAGAACATCCGACGCGACAACTGTAGCAATCTTCTCGCCACCGTAAGAGCGGGCGAACTGGATCGCATGACGTCCGGGAGGCAGCTCCGACCCGGAAACCATCGCTGCGATCGTGTCCAGGATGTGGTGTTTCGTTTCCTGCAACACTTTGTCGGGCAGCTCGCGATTGCGGGCCTCGCTCATGTAGGTGCTGAGCGCGGTCATTGCAGGGCTGACGTCTTCCGCAGCGAGATCCGCCACTCCTGGAAACGATGCCGCGGCGGTGAGCCACGCGGCACGTTGCAACAAACCGCGCCGCGTGAAATTTGCCCCACAATTCTCTAGCGGCAAATGCGCATCTCGATCGCGTCCCATACCGAGTCCCCCTTCATCCCGATTGCAGTTTCCAACAGGGCCAACCCCTGGCAATGTCCGGCGCTGGGGAATTGTAACTGAGTTTTTTGCTCGAGGCGCGCGGGAACCGAATCCATATGTGCAATCATAGTGCGCGATGCACCTTCGCTCTGCTCGCCGATTCTTATCTTCGCAGTGTTATCATCCCACGCGCATGAAGTCCAATCGAGCAGGGCGCATTTGCAATTTCCCCGCGGCCCAATGACACCAACACGAATCCCGCTGACACGCAACCAAGTTCGCGGATTCTGGGCGGCGTGGGGTGGTTGGGTTCTGGATGGCATGGACTCGTTCATTTACGCGCTCGTTTTAGTTCCCGCGCTGCGTGACTTGCTACCACGATCGGGAATTCCAGCTACCACCGCAAATATTGGTTACTACGGCGGAGTTCTCTTCGCCTTGTTCCTGGTTGGCTGGGGGATGGCCCTGCTGTGGGGGCCGGTCGCCGACCGGTTTGGACGCGTCCGCACCCTGATGCTCACCATCATTTGTTTTTCGCTTTTTACATTGTTGAGCGCCTTCGCAACGAATATTTGGACGCTCGCCGTGCTTCGGCTGCTTGCCGGCATCGGCATCGGCGGAGAATGGGCCATGGGCGCGACGCTGATCTCCGAAGAGTGGCCGGAAGAGCGTCGCACCATGGGCGCGGGCATGATGCACACAGGGTATTACTTTGGATTTTTCCTGGCCGCGCTGGCGAATTATTTCATTGGCAGCCGGTTCGGCTGGAGATGGATGTTTGTAGTCGGCGGAGTGCCGGCGCTGCTCGTGGTATTCATTCGCAAAGGCATGAGCGAGCCAGCGCGCTGGGAAGCCAGGCGCGGGCCGCTCGGCGAAAAATGGAGCTTGAAGCGCACGTTCATGGAAATTTTCTCGCCGCGATATCGCCTCCGCACGCTGCTCAATCTCATGTATCAACTCGTCTCTACGATTGGTTTGTGGGCGGGTTCTGTGTACGTGCCTGCGGCCATCACGTATCTGGCCGCGAGGGCGGGGCGCTCTTCGTTTGAGGCGGCGCGTTTCGCGTCCTATGGGACGGCGATCCTTTCCATTGGAACGATCCTGGGAGCATTGAGCGTGCCCGGAATCGCCGACCGCCTGGGGCGCAGAGTCAACCAGGCGATTTTTTATTCGCTGATGCTGGTGGTCATCGTGGTCACATTTGGATACGTCTTCTATTTGCGGACGGACGCGTTGAAATGGTTTTTCGTGTGCCTCTTTTTTCTCGGAATCGGTGGAGCGAACTACACCGTTTACTCTTTCTGGCTCCCGGAGCAGTACGAAACCGAATGCCGCGGCAGTGCATTAGCATTCGCCCAAAATGTGGGACGTTTTGCAGGCGCCGGCGCCACGTTTCTGGTCGGAATCGGAGTGCGCCACTTTCAAACGCTGGGCATTCCCGTGGCGCTCACCGCCGTTGCTTTCGTCGTCGGGCTACTGCTCCTGCCTTTCGGAGTGGAAACGAAAGGCAAGCCTTTGCCCGCCTAATGAATATTTTGGAGCTCGCCTCTTTAGAGGCGAGGGTTTGCTTGCCCGTGGGAATGAAAATCCCCGCCTCTGAAGACGCGGGCTACAACGACCATCAAGGCGTGATACAAGACGTCTGCAAATCCGCGAGGCTTGAACATGATTCGGGAACGGGACGCGCAAGCGCGGAGTGAAATCCGCGATGGAATGAAAATCGATTGGGACGTGCCAATCCCCATGGATGACGGAATTATTCTGCGCGCCGACGTTTTTCGCCCTCCCGCCGAAGGCCGCTATCCCGTGCTGCTGACCTACGGGCCGTACGCAAAAGGGCTCGCCTTCCAGGATGGCTACCCGGACGCCTGGAAAACGATGGTGCGCGAGCATCCCGATGTTGCAGCCGGCTCGACCAACCTCTATCAAAACTGGGAAGTAGTGGACCCCGAAAAATGGGTGCCGCACGGCTACGCTTGTGTGCGCGTTGACAGCCGCGGTTGTGGATGCTCGCCGGGCTTCGTCGATCCCTTTTCGCCTCGTGAGACGCGCGACTTTGCGGCATGCATCGCCTGGGCCGGCGAGCAGCCGTGGAGCAGCGGCAAGGTCGGCCTCAATGGCATTTCGTACTACGCGATCAACCAGTGGCAGGTGGCCTCGCTGCAGCCGCCACACTTGGCGGCGATGTGCGTCTGGGAAGGAGCGGCGGAATGGTACCGCGATACCTCGCATCACGGCGGAATTTACTGCACGTTCTGGGCGAATTGGTACGACATGCAAGTCAAGACGGTGCAGTACGGGCTTGGAGAGCGCGGCCCGCGCAGCCGCGCTACCGGCGATCTCGTGTGCGGGCCGGAAACGCTTACCGATTCGCAGCTCGCCGCGAATCGCTGTAATTTCGGCGCCGATCTCCTGGAGCATCCGCTCGACGACGACTACAGCAAGAGCCGCTCGCCCGATTGGTCCAAGGTGACCGTGCCGTTGCTCTCCGCCGCGAATTGGGGCGGCCAGGGATTGCATCCCCGCGGCAATTTTGAAGGTTTCATGCGAGCCGCCTCAACGCAAAAGTGGGTCGAAGTGCATGGGATCGAGCACTGGACGCATTTTTATACCGATTATGGCCGCGAACTGCAGAAGCGTTTCTTCGATCACTTTTTGAAGGGCGAAAAGAATGGCTGGGACCGCGAGCCGCGCGTGCTGCTGCAGGTTCGCCACCTGGATCGTTTCGAAGAGCGCGTCGAACACGAATGGCCGCTCGCCCGCACGCGATGGACGAAATTCTATTTTGATTTTGCGAGCGGTGGGTTAGTTGAGGAGCCTCAGGCGCAGCCTGGAAGCCGCATATTTGACGCGATGGGCGATGGCATCACCTTCATGACATCGCTGCTGGCAACCGAAATCGAAATTACCGGCCCCTCCGCGGTGAAGCTGTTCCTTTCCTCCAGCACGGAGGACGCCGATATATTTGCCGTGCTGCGCGTCTTCTCTCCGGACTTGACGGAAATTGTTTTCCAGGGAGCAATCGATCCGCACACGCCGATCGGCCAGGGCTGGCTGCGCGCTTCGCACCGGAAGCTTGATGCCGCGCTTTCAAAACCGTGGCGTCCATATCACACGCATGACGAGATGCAGCCATTGAAGCCGGGCGCGCCCGTTGAAATGGATGTAGAGATCTGGCCGACCAGCATCGTCGTCCCCGCGGGCTACCGAATCGCGCTCACGATCCGCGGCAAAGATTACGAGCACGCCTGCCGCGGGGGAAAACTATCGAACTTCAAGAATGAACTTCGAGGTTGCGGTCCTTTTTTGCATAACGATCACACCGACCGCCCAGCAAATATTTTTGCGGGCAAGACGACGGTGCACAGCGAAAAGGATCGTCAGCCTTGTCTACTTCTGCCCGTAATTCCGAAGAAATAATTCCCCGAATGCATGCGGTTGCGACTTTCCATCAAGGACTGCCTTGCCTCGCGGCGTGAGAATCACTTCGGAATTTAACACAGAGGACGCTGAGAAAAGCCACAGAGTGCACAGAGGGCCTGATGGCAACTGAGTGGAAATCGACGACGGAAAGAAGGGAGATTTCTCGGTGGTTCTCTGTGAACCTCTGTGTCCTCTGTGTTGAGCTTTTCGGAATTTAGTTCATAGAATGACGCAATAAGGCACACTTGAACCGTTGCCGAGGCCACATTCAAGAAGGAGCGCCGTGAGCTACGTCGAAAAGCATCTCATCGAAGGAGAGACGGTCGTCTACCAGACGCGCCTGCACTGGATCGTGCTCGTCTGGCCTGTTTTTCTGGGCCTGCTTTTTCTTTTGCCCGCGCTCGCTTTGATCTCGCAATCTGCAACTCGCGTTAGCGGGAAAAGTGGGATGTCCGGACCCCTGCTGGTGGGAGGCGTTATCCTTCTTGTCGTGGCCCTCGTCTGCATCGTCCGCGGCATCTTGAATCGGTACGCGACGGAAATGGCGGTGACCAACAAGCGCGTGGTCGCGAAAGTGGGAGTCGCCGCACGCAGAACGGTCGAGATGCTTCTATCGAGGGTGGAGAGCATTGGCGTGGAAGAAAGCATGACCGGCCGAATTCTGGGCTATGGAACGGTCATCGTCCGCGGCACCGGCGGCACACCTGAATCTTTCGATAAGATTGCGCATCCACTCGAATTTAGAACTAGGGTACAACAGCAGATTGAGAAGTTGCAGGAAAGATCGCGCTAGATAGTCTGCGCCTCGCATATTTAGTTGTCATAATTTCTGACGGAGGTGCTAACTCGGGCGTTCCGCAGCAGACGGAGCGGGCCAATCAGCGGGAACGAAATCGACGCCCCAGAAATGAGGTGCGGGAGTGAGGAACTCCAGGCCTACGCGCTGGCCTTTCTCTGTGGCGTCACCAAGAAACACGATGCGGCATTCCTGTTCTTCCTGCGTGAACGGGTTGGTGATGACGAGCTCCGCGTCCTTGTGCAGCGGTTGGTTCAGATACATCAGGCCGCCGTGCGCATTGATGACGATGGTTTCGCAGGCTTCGCGAAAACGGCGGCCGTCGGAGTTCTTCCCCGCGACGACCACGCGCACGCGCATAAAAACCCTGGTACTGCGTCGAGCGGTGTCGAATTCCGTCTCTGGCATGATAGCTCTATGCTGCGTCACATCTATTTCGCAGTCAACGACACTGTCAACGGAGTGTTCTCGCATTGCAACCTAAGAGCAGGGATATGGCTCTTCCACGGGGGCCCGTGTTTCCATGTGCCTCGGGTCGCGTTACGCGCTATGATTCCGGAGATCACCCAAATAAGTAGTACGCTCAATGAGGAGAGCGGTTCATGAACCTGACCGAATACATCGAATCGAAGCACGATGAACACCTGAACGAGCTGTTCGAATTTTTGAGGATTCCGAGTGTCAGCGCGCAGTCCAATCACAAGCCGGACATCGAGCGCGCCGCGAAATGGGTCGCTGACCGGCTGGGCGCGGCGGGCCTCGAGAATATCGAAATCGTTCCCACGAAGATGCATCCGTTGGTCTATGCGGAATCGCTGCACGCCCCCGGCAAGCCGACCGTGCTGTTCTATGGACACTATGACGTCCAACCGGCCGAGCCGCTGGAATTATGGACGTCACCGGCGTTCGAACCGACGATCCGCGGAGGAAACTTGTATGGCCGTGGAACAGCCGACGACAAGGGCCAGGTGCACATCCACATCCGGGCGCTAGATGCGATTCGAAAGACCTCAGGCAAACTGCCCATCAATCTTAAAGTAATGGTTGAAGGGGAAGAGGAAGTCGGCAGCGTAAGCCTCTGGGACTTCGTGACCTCAAACAAGGCCCGGCTCAAGGCCGACGCCCTGGTTGTTTCTGATACGGGGATGCTCGCGCAAGGCGTGCCGTCGATTACCTACGGACTGCGTGGCCTGAATTATTACCAAATTGAAGTTACCGGACCGGCGCAGGATTTGCACTCTGGAATATTTGGCGGCGCGGTGCCGAATCCGATCACGATTCTGTGCGAGCTGTTCGGAAAGATGCACGACAAAAATTTCCGCGTGACCGTTCCTGGTTTCTACGACGGCATTGCGAAATTATCGAAGGCCGAGCGCAAGGCGCTCAATGCGCTGCCGTGGAAAGTGAAGGAATTCCGTAAGAACGTGGGCGCGCCGGGGCTTATGGGGGAAAAGGGATTCACGATTGTCGAACAGCTCTGGACACGGCCCACGCTTGAACTCAACGGAATCTGGGGAGGCTACACGGGTGAAGGCTCGAAGACCGTGATTCCATCCAAAGCCTATGCGAAATTTTCGACGCGCCTGGTGCCGAATCAGAATCCGGACAAGATCACGCGGCTGCTCGAACAGCACATCCGCAAGCTGTTGCCGAAGACAGTAAAATTCAAGCTGGACGTGCACAGCAAAGGCAAGGCGTGGGTCGCGCCGTACACGCATCCGTTTTTCGAGGTGGCGCACCGGGCGCTCGAGAAGGGATTCGGCAAGCGTGCCGTGTTTATCCGCGAGGGCGGGTCGATCCCATTCGTCACGCAGATGCACGACACATTCAAGGTGCCGTGCATCCTGCTGGGCTTCGGTTTGCCCGACGAAAACGCGCACGCTCCGGACGAGCACATCGCGCTCGAAAATTATTTTGGCGGGATCAAGGCCGTCGCCCAGTTCTACGAAGGTCTGGGTAGCCTGTAGAAAATTCTAAAGTCTGAGAACCACTTGGCCTCGCAGAGGTTCAGTGAATACAATCGCACGCAATCTAGGTTAGCGGCATCCCCTTGATGGAAGCTGGCTGCGGAGTTGCTTGGCCTTCGAGGGGCCTGGCCTCCTTCCTTCGCCTGAAGCGCAATTGTAGACGGTCCATATATAAGTAAATAACTGGAGTCGTATAAAGAGTAAGGATCTGACTCACCATCAAACCACCCACAATACTGATCCCGAGAGGGCGCCGCATTTCCGAGCCAGTGCCGTGCATCAACGCCAGCGGTAACCCACCAAAAAGCGCCGCCAGCGTCGTCATCATGATCGGACGGAACCGCAGCAGGCAGGCCTGATAGATCGATTCCTCGGGGGTTTTCCCTGTTCGCTCTTCCCCAATCGCAAAATCAATCATCATGATGGCATTCTTCTTGACGATGCCGATCAACAAAATAATTCCGATGAGCGCGATCACCGTCAATTCAGTGTGAAATGCCAGCAACGCCAGAAGAGCTCCCACCCCCGCGGACGGCAAGGTCGAGAGAATCGTCACCGGGTGGATGTAACTTTCGTAGAGCATTCCCAAGACAATGTATACAGTCACGAGCGCGGCCAGGATCAGCCATGGCTGGGTCGAAAGCGAGGACTGAAAAGCCTGCGCATTCCCCTGGAATGTCGGATGAATATCGGCGGGAAGACCCATATGCAAGACGGCTTCCTGGATCGTGGTCACCGCATCCCCCAATGCGACTCCCTCCGCAAGATTGAATGAAATCGTGACCGCGGGAAATTGGCCCTGATGGTTTACGGAAAGAGCTGTATTCTTTGTCTCATAGTGGGTAAAGGCGCTCAGGGGTACCTGGTTCCCATTTGACGATCTCACGTAGAGACCTTGGATCGCATCCGTGCTATCGCGAAACGCCGAATCGACCTCCATCACGACATGATATTGATTCAATTGCGTGTAGATCGTGGATACTTGCCGCTGACCGAATGCGTCGTAGAGAGTGTTATCGATTGCCTGCGGTGAAATGCCCAATCGTGACGCCGTATTGCGATCGATCGCCAGGGTTGCTTGCAAACCGCGTGTTTGTTGATCGCTGGCAATGTCGCGCAATTCGGGCAACTGATTCATCTGCGCCTCGACGCGAGGCGCCCACTCCAGCAGGTCAGCGAGATTTTCGCTTGATAGCGTGAATTGATATTGCGAACTGCTGATCCGCCCGCCCACCGAGATGTCTTGATAGGCCCGCAGGTAAAGTGTGGCCCCGGGAACCACCGCGAGTTTAGGGCGAAGGCGCTCAATCACCTGATAGACAGTGACGTCTCGCTGGCTGAGCGGCTTCAATTCGACCTCCATGCCACCCGTATTTTCCGCCCCGCCTCCCGTTTGTCCGATCATACTTTTAACCGCGGGATCGCTCATGATGATGTCGGTGTATTGTTTCAATTTCTCCTGCATCGCGGGGAAGGAAGTATCCTGGGCTCCCAGAATATTTCCAACCATCAGCCCCGTATCCTGTTGCGGGAAAAAACCCTTGGGGATGACAAAATACAAGTACGCGCTGAGGCAGATGGTCGCGCCGGTAAGGACGAGCATGAAGGGCTGGTGGCGTAGAACCCAGCGCAACCCCGCGGTATAAGTTTCCACGCTCCACTGAAACACCCGTTCGCTGGCTTGATACATTTTCCCGTGCTTTATTTCTTTTTCTGATTTTAGGAATTGAGCGCACATCATCGGTGTCGTGGTGAGCGACACGCATAGAGACACAACGATGGCCACGCTCAATGTGATCGCGAATTCGCGGAACAGTCTTCCAATGACCCCGCCCATCAGCAACAGCGGAATGAATACCGCGATCAGCGAAGCGCTCATCGACAGGACGGTAAATCCAATTTCACGGGAACCCTTGCGGGCCGCTTCGAGAGGCGAATCGCCCGCTTCCAGATAGCGTGAGATGTTCTCGATCACCACAATCGCGTCGTCCACAACGAAACCCGTGCAGATCGCCAGGGCCATGAGAGAAAGATTGTCGAGGCTGTAATGCAGCAGGTACATCACCCCGAATGTTCCGATGATGGATAGGGGCACCGCAATACTCGGAATAATCGTGGCCCAGGCATTGCGCAGGAATAGAAAAATAACCAATACAACTAATACGACAGTGACTAACATCGTGATTTCGATATCTTTGACTGACGCGCGGATCGTGGTGGTGCGATTAAAATTGGTATCGAGTGTGACCGTGGGCGGGATGGAAGCACGCAATTCCGGAAGCAATGCCATGATGCGGTCCACAGTCTCAATAATGTTGGCGCCGGGTTGCCGGCCAACGCCCATCCCCACGGCAATTTTGCCATTCGCATATCCCGAGTTGCGGATGTCTTCGATTCCCTCGCTCACTTTTGCGATATCACTGAGCCGGACCGGAGCCCCATTTCTATAAGCCACAATTAGAGGCGAATATTCCTCAGGTTTCAGCAACTGGTCGGTGTCATTCAAGATCCACCGGTTGGATTGATCTTCCAGACTCCCCTTGGGAGTGTTTGCGTTGGCTGACCGCAGTGCGGCCCGCACTTCCTCCAAACCAATCCCGTAATGCGTTAGTGCTTTGGGGTTTAAGTCCACGCGAACCGCGGGTTTCGCTCCCCCCGAGATGCGAACCAGGCCTACTCCATCGACCTGGGCTATTTTTTGTGCGAGAAAGGAATCGCACAAATCGTAGAGACGACCCCGGGGAACCGTGTCCGATGACACGGTTAAATCTAAAATGTCGACCTCGGCCGGATTAATCCTGCGGTAGTTCGGCAGGCTAGGTAATCCGGCAGGCAATTGCCCCGCCGCGGCATTGATGGCCGCTTGGACGTCTCGGGAAGCTGCATTAATGTCCCGATCCAGATCGAACTGAAGAGTGATTCCCGTCGCGCCGAGTTGGCTGGTGGAAGTCATCTGCGTCACGCCGGCAATCCGTCCGAATTGGCGTTCCAGGGGCGTGGCGACCGACGAAGCCATGGTTTCCGGACTCGCCCCCGGTAGACTTGTTCGAACAAAGATCGTCGGGAAATCCACCCGGGGCAGAGCCGCTACGGGCAGAAAATAAAATGCCACCCCGCCTGCAAGCAGCACGGCAATGCTCAACAACGAAGTGGCAATGCGCCGTCGTATGAATGGCGCGGAGATATGCATCGTGGTTTGCTCAGCCCCTTACTTGAGTCCCGAACCCTACTCCATATTTTATCCCGCCCACGCGACCATCACAGGTGGAAAGATCGGACCCTTCCTGATTGCCATCACCTCTCACTGGTATGGACGGTTGCCGCTAGATTCCAGGTTACGCTGCTACTTCCAACTATATCGCTTCTCGCGGCCCCGAATCGCAGGCACCGACGGACGATTCCTTAGCCCTACATTCTGCCGACACTTACGGTCACGTGCACGCACGTGTAAGCTTCCCACAACCCTACTTATCCTAATCAAATTGCCTGAAGGTTTCCTGAATGTGTTGTCAGCTTCGCAGGGACATCGAACAAGAGAGTGTCAAAAACCTTAGGTGGGAATTCCGTCTTGACTTTCCACCCAACCGGCAATTCGTACTCGATCATGTCAGTTTTCGGTGCGCCAGTCAGGTTGTCCTACGACCTCAGCCCCCCTCTTGAGCAGGTGTGACTGCGTTCCTTCCAATTCGCCATTTGGGCTCCTCGCAAAAAATGAACGGCAAGAATAGCATATGGCGTCCTGAAACGCCGTGCGGAACACTCGCGACTTGGCCTCGTGGCGGTTCCGGGCACGGGGACCGCTGAAAGCCGCGTCAATTGTGGCTTTTTGAATGTTTTTTCTTGCGTTGGGCGGACTCTGCCCTTATAGTGCTCGCCGTGCGCGGCTCGTACTCTTTGAGGCTGGCCGACGCGCCTGCAGTCTCAATTCTGAGGAGGAGAACGAAACTAGATGGCAAAACCAATGAGCAAGTCCAAGATCGTCTCGCACATGGCCGACAAGATCGGGACGCCGAAGAAAGTCGCGGCGCAGTTCTTCGAAGAACTATTCAAGCTGGCGGTCAAGGAAGCCAAGGGCGGCGCGGGCAAATTCGTGATTCCGAACATCGGACGCGCGGTGAAGGCGCACCGCAAGGCGCGCATGGGCCGCAATCCGCAGACTGGCGAAGCGATCAAGATCAAGGCGAAGACAGTTGTGCGTCTCCGCGCGGCTAAAGCGTTCAAAGACGCCATTCTTAGTTAAGCGTCTTTTCGCAAAAAAAGTTTGCCTGGACAATTCAGCGGGCTGGGTGTATCGCCAAGGTTCCGAGACCAATCAAGCGGCTGTCGGATGCGTGGCAGGCGCTGGCGATTCACCCGGCATCGCTTTAACCTTTGCAACGGTCACGCCGTTGCCAATTCCGCCCCGGGACCCAACTCTCCGGGGCATTGTTTTTTCATGATTCCAGTACCGATTCGACCCTCCCCTGAAGTGATTCGACTACATAGCCGTCCAAGCGGGCGGGGGCCCGCGCCTGTGCTAAAGTTTCCGCGGCCGGGAGGGCATCATGGCGTCGCCTTTTTGGGATGAGACACTTGCGGCGCGGTACCGCGCCTTCCAGTACAGTTTTCCCGAACGTCCGCTTGCGGGGCGCGTCGTCGTCCTTGCCGGAGGAGCGGGCGGGCTCGGCGCAGCGACGACGATGCTGCTCGCCCGCGAAGGTGCGAAACTCGTTGTGGGATTCCGTTCGAATCGCGCCCGTACTGAAGCACTGTGCGCCGCCGTAGCCAGCCAGACCGGTGAGACGATTTCACTGGTCGAGGGCGACCTGATTCTTCCCGAAGTTCGCCGCGCCTATCTCGACGCCGCAGCGAGCCTGGGCCCCGTCGAGGGCGGCGCCATCTTTCCCGGCGATCCGGCGCGCGTAAGTTGGGAATCGCTGGACGCGGCGGCGCTGCGGAGTTCGTGGGACGCGAATTTCGTGGGCCCCATGCTGCTGGCAAAAGATTTGGCAGGCACCATCGAGCAGACTGGCCGCGGCGGAAGCCTGGTGCTCCTGGCAACGATGCAAGCGCTGGCGCCGTTCGCTTCGAGCCTGATTTACGCCGCGCCGAAAGCTGCGCTAGTCCACGCGGCGCGAATTCTGGCAAAGCAATTTCGCAACGTGCGCGTGAACCTCGTCGCGCCGGGTGCGACCGTGGCCGGCATGGCCGAAGCCAGCGTCAGCAGCGGGAAATACGACGCGTACATATCGAGTGGCGCCATCCCGAGGTTCGGCCGCCCCGAGGACATCGCGCGCGCAGTGCGATTTTTCCTCGAGCCGGACGGATACGTGACGGGGCAGGTGATACTCGCGGACGGCGGCCTCACATTGCGGCGCGATCAGGGATGAAGGACGTCTGACAGCGGGCCGTGCAACTTACCGGTTCCTGTGAAATGGAATGCCACGTTGTTTCAGCGCGATACTCCACAACTTCGCCCTCTTGCATCGCGGAATGTAATCGGAGTTAATCAAAAATATATCAATACAAATTGCGTAGAAAAGTTTATGATTCGCAAATCGGGGATAAAGGCGTTCTGGAGGATGGGGTTCCTCCGGACGACCTACAGCTCGTAAAAAACAATCATGGGGGTGTTTTTATGAAGCGAAATCTTCTGTGGTTTCTGCCCGTATTTTTCCTGCTTTTGATTTCCAAGGTAGCAGCACAAACGGGAACAACATCGCTGCGCGGCACTGTCGTGGACAAGACTGGCGGCGTTGTCCAGGGAGCGAGTGTTACACTAACCGATCTAGCACGGTTAACCGAACGCACCAGCACCACGAGTGCCTCAGGCGCGTATGAATTCCTGTCGCTCCCGCCGGGCACCTATTCACTCAGCGTGGAGATGACGGGTTTTCGGAAATACCATCAGAGCGGTCTGCAGCTTCTGGTGGATTCGCCGGCAACCGTGAACATGACTCTCGAGGTGGGTGCGACGACCGAGACGATTGAGGTTACAGCGCAGGCCGAGGCTCTCAACACTTCAAACGCCTCACTCGGCATTGCGTTCAATGAAATTCAGGTAAAACAACTTCCTATGGAAGGCCGCAACGTCCCGGACCTGCTCTCTCTTCAGAGTGGGGTCGCTTACACTGGGAACCGCAGCGATATCAACCCGGATGTGGACACGCGAAGTGGGGCAGTGAATGGGGCACACAGCGATCAAAGTAACATCACGCTCGATGGCGTAGACGTAAATGACCAGACGCATGGCTACGCCTTTCAGTCGGTGTTGCCTGTGACCTTGGATTCGGTGCAGGAATTTCGCGTCACGACCACGAATTACAATGCGGATCAGGGGCGTTCGTCCGGCGCGCAAGTCTCTCTCGTGACCAAGAGCGGGAGCAACGATTTCCATGGCTCGCTTTATGAGTACCTTCGCAATACCCTCACCAGCGCGAATGACTACTTCGTAAAAATCTCAGAATTGCAAAGCGGCCAACCGAACGTGCCCCCCAAATTGATCCGGAACAATTTTGGGGGATCCGTGGGCGGTCCGCTCCGGAAGGAGCGGCTATTCTTCTTTGCCAACTACGAAGCTGCGCGGCAGAGGGAAGAAAGTAGCGTCCTGCGCATCGTGCCGAGCCTCGCGTTGCGGGATGGTGTCGTCCAGTACGCCTGTGCTGTTCCGGCCGCGTGTGCGGGTGGAACTGTGCAAGGCAAAACGGGTTCGCACCAGATCCAGGCCGGTAACGAGGGTTTAACACCTGACCAAATCAAAACTCAGCTGGACCCGCTCGGTCTCGGAGCTGACCCTGCCGTTCTAACGTATTTCAATACTTTTCCGACAACGGGCTTTGATACCACCCAAGGCGACGGCCTCAACTTAGTCGGATACCGCTTTCGGGGAGCCGTACCTACCAACAATAACTGGTACATCGCCCGGCTCGACTATAAGATCACTGATAGCGGCAACCATTCTATTTTTTGGCGGGGCGCGCTCCGCAACGATTTCCATAGTGAAGCACCTTATTTGCCGGGCCAACCGCCAGAGCGAACGATCGCAAACTACAGCAAAGGCTTTTCGGCGGGCTATACTGCGGTATTGCGTCCAAACCTGGTGAACAATTTCCGCTGGGGCTTTACCCGCCAGAGTTATGGCATTCTCGGTAATTCGAATCAGCCGTTCATCCAGTTCCGGGGCTTGAACGACGACACCACTTCGAGCTTCTCCAGTCGCCAAGTTGTCCGTGACAATGTTTTCCAGGTTCCCGTGCAAAATATCACAGACGACATTTCTTGGACTAAAGCCAGCCACACTCTGCAGTTTGGCACCAACGTCGAGTTTCTGCGAGCTTCCAAGGGCAATACTTTGAGCTCATTCAGCACGGGTATCGCCAATCCCAATTTCTTACCCACAGCAGGCATTGCCAACACTAGTATCCAGGGGGATCCGGGAGCGACCACGTTCGGCTACAGCTTCCCCGCGGTAGCTTCCGGCTTCAACACCGGGTACGACTACCCGTTCATGGCACTCTTGGGTTCGGTCACACAAGTAAATGCCAATTATAATTACAAGATAGACGGGACCGTATTTCCACAAGGGACCCCATTGTCCCGCCATTTTGCCGCAAACTCCTACGAGTTCTACGCGCAGGATACCTGGAAGGTAAAGCCAAATCTCACAATAACCTACGGATTACGTTATTCCGTTGCCCCACCCCCGTGGGAGACGAACGGTGTGGAAGTGACTCCAACGATGGATCTCGGGAACTGGTTTAATCTGCGAGCCCAGAATATGAACCAGGGCATCGGATCGTTCGCCGATCCAGTTGTTTCGCTTGATCTATCAGGGCGGGCGCACGGAAAATCTGGCTTCTATAATACGGATTATCACAATTTCGGGCCGCGCCTCGCAGTGGCATGGGCTCCCCAGGCCTCGGGAGGGTTCTGGCAGCGACTCCTCGGAAGTGCAGGCCAGACCAGCGTTCGCGCCGGCTTTGGCATCGTGTATGACCACATCGGCCAGGGCCTGCTCTCGACATTCGATAGGAGGGGATCGTTCGGCCTTTCGACCCAACTGACCAATACCAACGGCGGTGAGACCCTCGCCGCCGCACCACGGGTGACGGATGTAAACGTCATCCCTAATCTTGACGCGTCAGGCAAGCCCATACTTGACACTTCAGGGAACCCGATATTTACGCCGGCACCCCCAGGAGGATTTCCTCAGACGCCGCCTTACGGGTCGCAAAAGGGGGCGTTTACTGCGGGCAACACAGTCGACAGTTCTGTCAAGACACCTTATTCCTATGCGCTTGACTTCTCAGTGGGCCGCGAATTGGGTCACGACTTTTCTATTGAGGTCTCGTACGTCGGACGTCTGTCCCACCGCCTTCTGGCCCTTGAGGATTTGGCACAGCCAACCGATTTGGTGGACCCAAAGACGAAGGTCGACTATTTCTCGGCCGTCCAAGCTTTGGCAAAGCTTTATGAGCCAGGTGGAGATCCGACGAAAGGTGCACTGGCAAGCACGATCACACCGGCGATGGTCGGTCCAACTGCCCAATACTGGTATGACATGACGCAACCATTGCAGCCCGGGGGGGCCTACAGGCTGGACGGCAATTCGACGTCCGGAACCTTATCGTTTTGCACTCCCTCATTTAACCCAACCGACGCCTTGCAGTTGAATTACGCTCTGTTCCAATGCTATGCCAAGAACGAAACCACGGCCATACAGAGGATCGATCAAAACGGTTTTCCCGATCCTAATCACCCGGGCGTCGTCTACCACGGCAACTGCGGTGCAACAGGCGCCATCCCCAACTGCTATTTGAACTCGCAATACGACTCGCTCCTCGCCTGGCGCTCTGTCGGAACGGCCAGCTACCATGCTCTGCAAGTGAGCTTTCGCAAGCGCCTTTCGAGGGGCGTGCAATTTGATCTGAATTATACCTATTCCAAGTCGATTGACCTTGAATCCGACGCAGAGCGCGTTGACCTGCAAATCCAGGCATACGGCTTTATCCAAAATGCGTGGAGGCCGAAGCAAAGTCGCGGGGTTTCTGATTTCGATACACCGCATCAGATCAATGCCAATTGGATCGTGGAATTGCCCTTTGGTAAGGGAAGGTGGGTCGGCGGCGGCGCCAGCAAATCCTTAGACGCGGTGATCGGCGGGTGGCAACTCTCCGGCTTGGCGCGTTGGACGACAGGGTTCCCGGTTAACATCGGGAATGGAAGCGCTTGGCCGACAGACTGGCAGTTTAATCCCAACGCAACCCAGGTCCGCCCAGTGGTCACGGGGACAACAAAGAACCCCGATGGCTCAGTGAATATATTCCCCAACCCCTCTGGCCTAGCCGGGCCGGGCGGTGCGTTCATTGCAACGCTCCCAGGCGAGAGCGGCACGCGGAACCCCATCCGGGGAGATGGCTTTGCGGGATTGGACGCGGGTCTCAACAAACGCTGGATAATGCCTTGGAAGGAGTCTCAAAGTTTGCAGTTTCGCTGGGAAGTTTTCAATGTACTAAACCTGACGCGGTTTGAAGCCCAATCCATCACGGCGAACATCGATGCCGGCAGCTCATTCGGCAACTATAGCAACCTTTCTACAAACCCGCGTGTGATGCAGTTTGCGTTGAGGTTTGAATTCTAATCGCGCTGACTTGCTTAATCCGGGAAACCCTGCAATTCGGGGGATCTTTCTTTAATTTACTACCTTAGTCGAATTCGCGTCTAGGCGCGGATTGATCGGGGCCGACACGGCCTGCAACAATTTCCGCGCGAAAATAATTCTCGGCGCGGACGGGAGCAGCTGCCATCCTGCGAAGAATTGCGATTTGGCCGACGTGCGTGAGCGCATCGGCGATCGGACCCTGAAAGAGTTTTTCGGCCGGAGCCCCGAGCGGTTCGCCGGAAGCCAGGTAGGCATCGAAAGCCGCGAGGGCGGCGAAGAATCTTTGCGAATCCATTTCCCAGGATTGTTGTTGGGAATTACGCCACTCCTGTTTTCCCTGTGAAATCGAAAGGGCCCAATCCAATAGATCGCCAATGTGAGCTAAAATCTGGCCCGGAGTTCGCGTGCTTTCCGATGCGCGAAACCCGGAAAATCCCTCAGGCGCCCCGCGAAGCGTCTTGCCTCCGCGATAGGCGAGCGTGGCTAGGGTGTGGCGCAGCAGTTGGCGCTCCGATTCAAGAGGTGTCCGGCTTCCGATGCCCATCTTTCAGATACCTCCTCGCGTTGCATTATATTCCGTCAGGACGAATTTGCAGTCGCGGTGTAACGGTTTCAGCGTTGCTGGCGTCAGGCTTGGAGCGGATGGCATAATGGCCGCGGACATTGGATGACTCCCAACCCAAAGTATTCCGGCCTTCTGACCGACCTGTACGAATTGACCATGGCCGCGGGCTATCTAGAGACAGGTTTCAACGCCCGCGCCACGTTCGAACTATTCGTGCGTTCTCTGCCTCCCCGCAGAAACTATCTGGTGGCCGCAGGCCTCGATCAGGCGCTCGATTTTCTCGAAAACGTGCGTTTTTCCGAAGAAGAAATCGCCTACCTGCGGAAGCAGGCGGTGTTTGCCCACATCGGCGGCGAATTCTTCGAATATCTCGCCCAGTTCCATTTTTCCGGCGACGTATGGGCGATGCCGGAAGGCACTGTAGTATTTCCCGGCGAGCCGATCCTGCGTGTGACCGCGCCCATAGTGGAGGCGCAGATTGTTGAGACTTTCCTACTAGCGACAATCAATTTTCAGACCATGATCGCCAGCAAGGCCGCGCGCGTATCTCGGGCGGCCAGTGGACGGCCCGTCATCGAATTCGGCACGCGGCGCGCGCACGGCATCGAGTCAGGCGTGCTCGCCGCCCGCGCGGCGGTCATCGGAGGCTGCCAGGGAACTTCGAACGTTTCTGCCGGCCACCAGTTCGGCATTCCTATCTACGGCACGCAGGCGCATTCCTGGATCATGGCGCACGCGGACGAAGAAGAAGCCTTCCGGAAATTTCTGGACATTTTTCCTGACCACGCCGTGCTGCTTGTCGATACGTACGACGTTCGCGCAGCAGTGGAAAAGATCATCTCCATGGGCCGGAAGCCGTGGGGGGTGCGCCTCGATAGCGGCGACCTCGCGGCGGACAGCGTGTGGGCACGGCAGCGGCTAGACGAAGCGGGCTGGAAAGACGTCATGATATTTGCATCGGGCGACCTCGATGAAGATCGCATCTCGTCGTTGCTGGCCGAAGGCGCAAGGATTGACGCCTTCGGCGTAGGCACGGCGCTCGTGACTTCGAACGATTCACCGACGCTGGGCGTGATTTACAAACTGGTGGAGATCGAGATTGGCGGTGAAGTGCGCTCGGCGGCAAAATTCAGCGCCGCAAAAGTAACGTATCCAGGCAGGAAGCAGGTCTATCGTTTCAGCAATCCCGATGGGGGTTTCACCAGCGATGTCATTGGGCTCGTGGAGGAGAATTTCCTGGGCGCGGAAACGCTGCTCGAACCGGTGATGGCTGGCGGCAAACGAAGCGTCCCGCGCACGAATGTGGACGCCGCGCGCGAGCGGTGCTTGCAACAGCGAGCGTGCCTGCCGGAAGCGGCGCTCAGTCTGAACGAGGGAGCGCCTCCCTACCCGGTGCGGCACAGCAAGAGGCTCGAGGGATTGCTGGAAGAGGTACGCCGCCGCGTGCGGCATGCGGCGCGCATCTAATCCAATTGTTAGAGGGGTAAGGCGGCATGGTTTCGCGATCGGCGATTTTCTGGGATGTGGATACGCAGGCGGATTTCATGCTTCCCGGCGGGAAGCTGTACGTTCCCGGCGCGGAGAAACTTATTCCGAATTTGAAGCGTTTGACGGATGCGGCCCGCCAAGGGCGTGTCTTCATCGTCGGCGACGCCTGTACGCACACACCTGACGATCCTGAATTCGCGCGCTTCCCGCCGCACTGTGTGCGCGGCACGCCCGGCGCGGAAATTATTCCCGAGACGCGCGCGGAGAAAATTCTTGTTGTTCCGAACCGCGCGGGAGCTGCGATTCCCGCGAACCTCTCCGAATTTCAGCAAGTGATCCTCGAAAAACAGACGCTCGATGTGTTCGACAATCCGAATGCGGAGAAGGTGCTCGAACGCGTCGCGGAATTCACCGGAGCGGACGCTGAACTTTTTGTGTTCGGAGTGGTTACGGAGTACTGCGTTCGACTCGCGGCAAAGGGATTGCTCGATCGAGGCCGGCGCGTCGCGCTGGTGCGCGATGGCATCGAGACGCTCAAGGCGGAAGACGGACGAAAGGCTATCGAGGAGCTGACTTCGCTTGGCGCACGTCTCGTTACTACCGACCAGGCGCTCGCTTCGCTCGACCGCGTGTGATCACACTCAAGGTGATTCCTCAGCCTCGCCGATTCTTCTCCGCGGCGAGACCAAAGATTCAACACAGAGGCCACAGAGAATCACAGAGGAGCGCCGAGAAATCATCCTTACTCGTTGCGTCGTCGGTCACGGAAAGCACAGAAGAAGAATCGCGGATCGGAGCGCCCTTTCGCAAAGTTACACTCGGGGCGCGCCTTCCGCCGTGGGCACATCGGTCTTCACGATGGCGTGATAGAGCCACAGGAGCAGAGTTGTGCCGACGCCAATTCCTGTCAGAGCCCACCACACCCGGGCGGGATGTTGCACAACTTCGCCGTAATGATGCATCAAGCGTCCGCCCAGCCATCCTCCCACGAGTGATCCGATGCCGATCGGGAGAAACGCAAAGCCCATGTAGGTTCCCTGCTGTCCCGGCGGAGCCAGGCGCGAGATGTATTCGTAGTAGCGCGGCGAGAGCACGATCTCGCCCAGCGCAACGACGAAAATGGAGAGCACGACCGCCCACACCGCGGGATGGAACGCAACGATCAGCCAGCCGAGCGCGGAGACGAGGGTCCCGATGGTGATGGCGCGAAACGCGGGGATTTTCCTGGTCACGTAGGTGACGAGAAACTGCAGACAGATCACTGTTGCGGCGTCTGTGATCAGGATGAATTCCACATCGGCATGCGGGTCAATGTACCCGTGGATGTAAATCGGGAGCACGATGTACTGCTGCCAGAACACGATCCAGTAGCCGGAAAAAATCAGAAGGAACAGCATGAAGCGAGGATTCGTCAACACGGTGAAGAGATTTTTTGCCGTTTCGGAAAGGCTCACTGTTTTTGCGTCCCCGGAACGCCGGGGCTCCTTGAAAAACAGGAGCACAGCAACGAACATCAGCAAGACGCTTAAGGCGGAAACACGGAAAACGTTTTCGACTCCGAGACGCCGGTGCGCCCACGACGCAACGTAAGGACCCGCCGCGCCGCCGATATTCACCAACGTGTAGTAAATCGAGTAGCCGATCGAGCGCACATTTTCACTCGACGCCCGTGCGGTGGTGCCCACTACGCTGGGCTTGACCATCGCAATCCCTAACGCCGGGAGTATAAGCACAAACCACAGCAAGACCGTCAATGGCACCGTGGAACGAACCGGCGCCATCCACGGCGCCCCAAGCGAGCCGAGCAGGAAATACGCGCAGGCCAGGATCAGATACGCAAGCGAAAGCGCGCGGCGGAAACCAAGCCGGTCGGCTACCGCTCCTCCCAGGATCGCCAGGAACCAAACCATCCCGCCGAAAAAGCCCGTCAGCGCGCCGGTCTGCTCAGTGGGAAGATTTAATGATTCATGGAGATAGTTGGCGAGCGAGGAGAAAGCGCCGTAATAGGAAAGCCGCTCGAAGATTTCACTGATGTTTGCAACCCAGAAGGCAGGCTCAAACCCCTCGCGGATTTCCTGCAGGCGCTGGCCGAAGCTCACGCGGGCCTCCTCTCCGGCGCGTGCGCAAGCCGGAGTTGCCAATTCGTGCGCGATTGTAGCGGAAGCTTGGTCGCTGCGCCAGATTGGGGATGCTGGTGAACGCTTCCTGCCTAGCCGGGAATAGCGTTTGTTTGGTGGTCCAAATCTCTGCGATCGCTCGCACGAATCAGGTTGACAAGTGGCGCTTGTCACTGTACACTGTGGCATGTGATTGTGAGTTTCAAACATAGGGGACTGAAAAGACTTTACGAACGTGGCGACCGCAGTCTGATCCGGGCTGACCTCATCGACAAGGTCGAAAACATTCTGGCTACGCTCGACGCCGCAGGCACCCCGCAGTCTCTTGATCTTCCCGGCTATCGCCTGCATCCGCTAAAAGGCGGCCGCAAAGAATTCTGGGCTGTTACCGTTCGCGCCAACTGGCGGATTATTTTTCGCTTCGAGAATGGAGACGCGTTTGATGTTGAGTTGGTTGATTATCACTAGGAGAGGGACACGACCATGCCCATGAAGAACCCGCCTCACCCCGGCCGCATCGTTCGGGAGGAATGCCTTCAGGCGCTCGGACTGAGCGTAACCGCGGGCGCGAAGGCCCTTGGCGTTTCCCGGCAAGCGCTGAATAATCTCGTCAATGAGCGCGCCGGCATCAGCCCTGAAATGGCGATTCGCCTCGCCAAAGCTTTCGGCAGCACCGCGCAGACCTGGCTACGGATGCAGTCTAACTACGATCTTGCCCAGGCGCTGAAGTCCGAGGGCAAAATCCGTGTCCGGCGCTACCAACGGTCGAAAGTTGCGGCATGAAGCGACCAGAGGGCAATTTTCCTTAAGGTTGTGGCACCACTTCGTAGACGGCAATCGATCCGAAGTAGGCAACATAAATTCGATGCGTGACGGGATCGATGACCAGCGAGTGTCCTCCGAAATGGGTTGGCGCATTTTCAAGCACTCGATACTGGTCGGCGGAGTCCTGTTGGATCACAGTCATGCTGCCCACGCCGTTTGCGGTGTAAACGCGGCGCAACACGGGGTCGTAGCCTGCGCCGTCCACGCCGGCGCCGATGGGGAGAACCGCGACGATTTCTCCGGTGTCCGAGTTGAGCACGACGAGATGCTTGCTGCGGCATGCTGAAAACAAGCGGTGATTGGCGGCATCGAGAGCCAGCCCCGTCGGCCCCTCGCAGGGAGCGAGCTTGTAGCGTTGCATCACCACCTGCTTCTGCGGGTCGACTACGACGAGCTCACTTGTGTCTTCGAGGTTCTGATAAATTACGCCCGTTGTGGGGTCGGCTTGAGGATATTCCGGTTCTCCGCCGAGCTGAACGTTGGCGAGCACCTTTTGCGTGGCAGCGTCGATCAGCGTGGCGGTCTTGCCGTCATGATTTGCGGCATAGATCAGATTCAGCTTTGAGTCGTAAATGATGGCGTCCGTGTCGAGGCCCGCGGAAATCTTCTGCACAAGGCGCTGCGCATTCAGATCGAATACCCCGACAGTGTTATCTCCGCTGTCGCTCGCAAATCCGAGGTTGCGATCTGCGACGACGGCAACGCCGTGTGGACGACCAAGGCCGGCGACCGTGCCGGTCGGCTGGCCGGTCGTGGTGTCAATCACACCAACCAGGCCCGCGCTGGCGTAGCCCGCATAGAGCCGCTGCCCCTCGATGGTCATGTAGTCGATGAACGCACGGCCGATTTGGAATGGGGCGGGCACTTTGATAGTGCCTGCCGGGCGTACAAATCTTGCGGCAGGGCGAGTGGAGAGATAAATGTTGAGGGCAACGATCGCCAGGACAATGAGCGCGACGATCGCCCCCAGGGCCCACAGACAAAACCGAACCAATTTGCCCAATAGAGATCTTTTGGATCCTGATGGTGCCCCGTGTTCGTCCATCGTTTATCCTCGCCTTGAATAAGGAAATCGGCGTTCCGTTCTCCGAATCGTGCTGGCAATCCAATCATCCGGCGCAATCATAGTCAGATACGCGCGGCGTGGGGTAGAAATATCAGCGGTGCGTGGAGTAGACTCTTTCACTCATGCCCCCTCCTACAAAATCTCGTGCGTCCAAATCGTCGCAAACCCCGCAAAGCCGCTTCGCGAACGTCAACGGCGTGCGGTTGCACCATCTGATCGCGGGCCAGGGCGATCCGGTGGTGTTGCTCCATGGGTACGCCGAAACGGGCCACATGTGGCGTCCGCTGATGGCGGAGCTCGCGAGCACCCGCACTGTAATCGCTCCGGATTTGCGAGGAGCCGGTCAATCGTCGACTCCAGCCGATGGCTACACCAAGGCGGCAATGGCGCGGGACATCCACGCGCTCGTGCGCAAACTTGGTTACGAACGCATTCGGATTGTCGGGCACGACATTGGGCTGATGGTCGCGTATGCGTACGCAGCGCAGTTTCCGAGTGAGGTAGATCGGATTGCGCTGATGGACGCCTTCTTGCCGGGCGTGGGGAATTGGCGCGACGTTTGGCTGATGCGGGATCTTTGGCATTTCCATTTCTACGGCAAGACGCCGCTCGCGCTGGTGCACGGCCGCGAGCGCATCTATTTCGAGCATTTCTGGAACGATTTTGCAGCCGACCCTAAACATTCCGTGCCGGAACGAGATCGCCGGATTTACGCGAAGGCATACGCCCGGCCGGGCGGCATGCGCGCAGGCTTCGAGTACTTTCGCGCCTTCGAACAGGACGCGAAGGATTTCTCTCGTTTCGCCCAAACGCCGCTTCCAATGTCGATGCCGATGCTTGTCCTGACTGGGGAAAAGGCTTCAGGCGAATTCCTGATACAGCAGGGCCGGCTGGTGGCCTCGAATGTGGAAGGCGTCGTCGTGCGCGGCTCCGGACACTGGCTCATGGAAGAAGCGCCCGATCAAGTCATCCATAAACTCGTCGAATTCCTCAATCGCTAGCCTGCAAAGGCCCGATGCATTAGTCTGAGTGGCCACGACGTGAAGCACTAACGTGCATTTGTGTGCCCGAAATCTGATATTCTGCCTGTTCTCTTTTGGCGAGACGTTTCTCATGACACTGCACAACATTCTAGTAGCACAGACTTCAGTCTGTGCGGATTTTGCGCTGACGAATCATTACGGCCACAGGCTGATGGTTCGCCTGCTCTCACCACAAGAGCCTGTGCTACATGAAACTCCGCAGAATTATCTTGAGGGTTGCGGGACAGGACGTTTCCGATGCTGACACTTCGCGCCATCCAGGATGCCAGGGAGCGCATCCGCGGCTCGGTTGTGGCCACGCCCTTCGTTCATTCCGAGAAATTTTCCCTGCAAACGGGAAATTCGATTTTCCTGAAACTTGAAAATTTGCAGATGACTGGCGCGTTCAAGGAGCGCGGCGCGCTGAACAAGATTCTGATGCTCACGGAGGAAGAACGCAGACGCGGCGTGATCGCGGCATCCGCGGGCAACCACGCGCAGGCGGTGGCGTATCACGCGACAAAGCGCGGCATTAAAGCGCAAATCTGCATGCCCCTGACGACACCGCTGGTGAAAGTGTCAGCCACGCGCGGATACGGCGCGGAAGTGATCCTCGCGGGCGCGAACTACGACGAGGCCTGCGAGGAAGCGCAGCGCCGATGCAAGGAACAGAGGCTGACGTTCATTCATCCCTTTGATGATGAGGCGGTGATCGCGGGGCAGGGAACGCTGGGAATCGAAATGCTCGAGCAGCATGCAAATCTCGATGCGCTCGTCATTCCAGTCGGCGGCGGCGGATTGATCGCCGGCGTCGCGTGCGCGGTGAAGGAAACGAATCCCAAGATGCAGGTGATCGGGGTGCAATCGTCCAAGCTGGCTTCCATGAAAGCTGCGATCGAGAAAGGCGAGTTGGTCACTTTGCCTGCGAACAAGACTATCGCGGACGGAATTGCGGTACGTTGCGCGGGCACGCTCACGTTTCCGCTGGTCCGCAAATACGTGGATGAAATCGTGACGGTCGATGAAGAAGAAATCGCCAGCGCGATTCTCCAGCTCCTCGAAAAAGAAAAAACGCTGGCCGAAGGCGCGGGCGCGGCCGCGACGGCTGCCGTGTTGAACAAAAAAGTTCCGAACCACGGGAAGAAGCTTGGAGTGCTGGTCAGCGCGGGAAACATTGATGTGTCGCTGCTATCGCTGATCATCGAGCGGGGGCTTGTGAAGGACGGACGCCTGGTGCGGCTGCGCATTCACCTGCCGGATCATCCCGGCGCATTGCAGAGGCTCTCAGCCGTCATCGCCGACCGTAAGGTCAACATTGTGGAAACCAATTACGACCGCGCTTATCACGGCGTGGTCCTCGGCGACACTGCCATTGACATTACAATGGAAACGCGCGGGCCGGAGCACGTCGCGGATTTGATCGCGGCTCTCGAAGAGGCGGGCTATCCTTTTGAGCGCGTACAATAGGATTTCGCGTGACAGAAAAGTCCCCTGTGGTTGCGGCGCTGAAGGCGCCGCCGCATTTTAGCCCAGGGCAACGCCCTGGGTTTCGGAACCGAGCGATGCGCCCTGAAAGGGCGCAGGAGTCCTCCGCCCTTTCAGGGCGGAAGCGATACCTCGGACACGCTCCCGGGGCGTTGCCCCGGGCTGGCATGCTCCGCGCCCTTGGCGCGTCAACGTGGCTCAGTTCTCCATGGGAGAAAAATGCTAGCGACCGATTTGTGAGATAGACTGTTTTCAATGACAACCATAGCTCAAAATCCGCTCTCCTATTTGCACGACCAGCTCGGAGAGATGGACGCCAAGGGCGTGCATTTCCGCTTGCGCGTGCTCGAGGGCGAGCAGAAACCGGTCGCGCATTTCGACGGCAAGGAAGTCATCAATCTCAGCTCGAACAATTATCTGGGCCTGACGACGCACAAGGCTGTGCGGCGGGCGGCGATTGACGCGATTCGCACGCACGGCGTCGGAGCCGGAGCGGTCCGCACGATCGCCGGCACGATGGACCTGCACATGGCGCTCGAAGAACAAATTGCAAAATTCAAGGGGACCGAAGCTGCCGTCGTTTTCCAGTCCGGCTTCACGGCCAACGCCGGCACGGTCGCGGCCATTCTCGGCAAGGACGATTTGATTCTTTCCGACGAATTGAATCACGCTTCCATCATCGATGGCTGCCGGCTTTCGAGAGCGGCGATCAAGGTTTTCAAGCACAAGGATGTGGCCGATTGCGAGCGTCTGTGCAAAGAGACAGAAAACTGGCCCGGCCATAAATTGCTGATCACCGACGGCGTGTTCTCGATGGACGGAGATATCGCGCCGCTGCCCGCGCTGTGCGGCCTGGCGGAAAAATTCAATTGCATCATGATGGTCGACGACGCGCACTCTTCCGGAGTGCTCGGGCGCAACGGCCGCGGCACCGTCGATCACCTCGGCTGCCACGGACGTGTCCACATCCAGGTCGGCACGCTGAGCAAAGCGATCGGCGCGATGGGTGGTTACGTTTGCGGCTCGCGCGAGCTGGTCGATTTCCTGTATCGCCGTGCGCGGCCGTTTCTGTATTCCACCGGACATCCGCCGTCGGTGGTGGCCACGTGTCAGGCCGCATTCACACTGCTTGATTCTCCGGTGGGCGAAAAACTGATCAAGAAACTTTGGTCGAACACGAAATTTTTCCAGCGCCGCTTAAAAAAGCTTGGCTTTTCCATCGGAGCAAGCCAGACGCCCATCACTCCGATTCACGTTGGAGAAGCCGCGAAGGCCTTTGAGTTTTCCCGCCGCCTTTATGATGCCAGGGTTTACGCACCCCCGGTTGGTTTCCCCACGGTTCCCGAAGGAAAGGCTCGGCTTCGTGCCATCGTCACCGCCACGCACAAACGCGCAGATCTCGACCGCGCAAGTGAAATTATTGCGGAAGTGGGCCGCAGCCTCGGCTTGATTTAGACACTCAATTTGTCAGTTCCAGGCCCCCATTTGAGACGAAAAAGTGGAAGAGATTTTCCTCCGTAGAATTTTCCCTGTTGGATAATTTCGACGCGCCCCGAATGGATTACATTGGAACTCCATGACGTCTATACCTATGAATATATGGGGCTTACGCTTTGGTCCCGGGATTGCAACCTAGGAATCTGGCAAATTCATTTGCAATTCTGAGGGAACCAAATGCTGTATTTTGGTATCAACTCAGCCCAGAGGAGGGGCTTTTTCGTGAAGCGCATTCTTCCAATTGTTATGGTGGGAATCATGGGTGTAGGGACGGCTGCGGCGCAGAGCTCTGAGTCAGTGCAGTCCGGTACTTCAGCGCAGTCGCAGGGTTCGGTGCAAACCAATAAATCCGGCGCGCAAGCTTCAGGTAACGGATCGGCATCAACATCCACATCTGCTTCCGCGAACGCCGGAAATAGTTCCGTGGACATTTCCAGTGGAACGAAAATCGACGCGACGCTGGCGACTTCGCTCGATGCAAAAAAGAATAAGCGCGGTGACCGCGTGGAGGCGCGCGCCGCCCAGGACGTGAAGCAGGACGGTAAAGTGGTTTTGAAAAAGGGCACGCGTCTGATCGGGCATGTAACCGAGGTCCAGGCGCGCACGAAGGAGCAGGCTCAATCACAGCTTGGAATCGTGTTCGATCAAGCCCTAATGGCTAACGGACAGGAGATTCCATTCAACGCCACGATTCAGGCACTGGCTGCCTCACGATCCTCAGCGGAGGCCGCAACAGGCTCCGATGACGTCATGGCCTCGGGAGGTGGAATGGGCTCCATGTCGGGAGCCGCGCGCGGCGGAGGCGGAGTGTTGGGCGGTGTGACTTCCACTGCCGGAGCAGCAGGTGGCGCGGTCATGAATACGGCCGGCTCGGCGTCAGGGAACGCTGGAGGAACTCTGAACGCGGCAACACATTCGACAGGAGCCATTGGCGGATTGACCTCAACTGGACGTCTTGCTTCGAACAGCAGCGGCGTGTTTGGCCTGGAGGGGCTTTCGATCAACTCGGCAGCCTCCAGCGCGACGCAAGGTTCGATGATTGTGTCTCCCACGAAAAACGTACACCTGGATAGCGGCACGCAGATGCTGCTGTCCGTAAGCGGCCAGGCTCGGTAAGAGCAAGACCGGAGGACGGTTGTCGCGGCGTCCCGGCCATCCGGGACGCCGCGACTATTTTTGGTCATCTCGACGGTTTGTCCTGCACGAGCCAGTGGTACTGTCCCGCCGGACATGAACTCTTTGCTCAACCGAAAGGTGGTTTCGCCTGCTGTAACTGGCGCTCTGTGCTAGCTTTAGGTTTCAAGGAATTTAGGGCATGATGTGATGCGGGGGGATGCTCGCTCGTAAAACGGTAGTAGGGGCGCGGGGCCGGGTAGGGAGAAATCGTATGTTTCGAAATCCTCTCAATTGCACGATTGTGTTGCTGCTGTCATGCTTGGCGCTCGCCAGTTGTGGCGGCCGCGTCACCTCTATCGGGGGAACGCCGCCACCAGATACCGGGCCGGTGGTCCTGGTCATGACCGATACTCCACCAACGACCGTGAGCACCCTTGCTGCGGTCGTCACTCTGACCGGCGCGACACTAAGCCCAGGAAATGTTTCATTGCTGACTACCCCGACCACGCTGGAACTCACGCGCCTGCAAACCGACGTGGCCTATTTGAGTAAAACTAACGTGAAGGCCGGAAACTACACTAGCCTGGCACTCACGTTTACGAATCCATCGCTTACGATTGAGAATGACACAACGAGCGCCATCGGGACATGCGCGATCGGGGCGATCTGTACGATTCCGGCGACAACTCCCTCGACCCTTTCTACGACGATCACACTGCCGACATTCATGATCTCCACTGGCGTGGGCGCGGGGCTACTGGTGGATGTGAATTTGGAGAATCTGCTTTCTTCGACGCTAGGGGCCGATTTCAAAGCTGGTACGAGCGTTTCGGAGTTTACCCCGGCGGGCAGTGGGGCGCCGCTGGTGGGAGCCGAGGACGTGGTGGGCCAGGTGGCGTCGATCGACACGGCACACAATACATTTTCATTCGCCCCTCAATCGAGTTTGCCTGCGCCGAGTCTGCCTGCGCTGACGGTGGACAGTACATCGACGTTTTATAATTTTCCAACGGGCACATGTGCGACTCCATCGATTCTATGCCTATTAGACGGACAAATTGTGAGCGTGGATATCAGTATCCGGGCCGACGGCACGCCAGTGGCAAGAAATGTGATCTTCGAAGATAACAATAGCAACAAGACCGAAATAGAGGGAATTATCACCAGCACGAACGTGGGATCGCAGCAATTCACCATCGTTTCGCTGTCTGAATCTGCGCAGTTCGGCACCACAGGGGCATTGATTGTCGGGGAGCAGGCCACGGTGTCTTACAACACACCATCCGCAACGACTACGTTTGATCTCGATTTCACCCACGCTGACAATATGCAGCTCGACACAACTTGCTGTTTGTTTCGAGCTCCTAGCGATCTGTCCGTCGGGCAGCAAGTGCAAGTGAGGAGCATAATCAATACGCCGGGCACTTCGATTACCGCAGACCGCGTGCGGCTGCGGTCGTCTCGGGTCACCGCGACGGTCGCGCCACAACCACCGGACCTTGTTCTGTCAAATCTGCCGTCGATATTTTCCGGACACGGTGTCACTCAGATTCAGGCACACACGTTTACGCCTGGAACGATTTTCTCTGACCACAACAATCCCACAAACATCTCGCTGATTCCACCTAGCAGCTTAGTATCGGTTCGCGGCCCCCTGTTCAACGTCAGTGGCGCGCGAACATTGGTCGCGACCAAGGTCGTGCTTAAACCCTAGGGTGGCGCAGAATTCCGAGCCCGGCGCTCCTTGCGGATTGATCTAGGCGGTGAGCGCTACAGGCTCCGCGCGCGACATCCGGTAGAAGCCCAACAAGACTGCGCCTGTCCCCCACAAGGCCACGGCCAGCCACATCAATTCTCCGAGGACGGGAATGGGCGCCGCGATGTGCAGGATTAGCAGGCCGAGAGCGATCCGGCCGATGACTGCATTCGTAGGGCTCGACGCCTCACCCAGGATTTTGTTTCCCAGCCAGGCGCCGACAAAAATTTGCGAGACATACAGGATCGGCGCGTATCCCAGCAGGCCAGCCACTCCGGCGCCCACGCCCACAAACATCAGCAGGATTCCCAGGACCAGCACAAAGGCTCCGGCGATCAGGGCCAGGGCCCCCACGCCAATGGGGAGGCCGATGCGGCTGGTCTCACGCAGCGTCGTGCGGAAAAAGCCGGGGAAGACGGTTACTAACAAAACGCCGAGGAGCAGGGCTGCTCCAAAACCGACAATTTCTCTGAGCACAAGCCGCACCCCGGAAAATACTAGCCGCCGGCTTTCCTCCTGCCGCTCGATATGAAGCGGGCTGGCCAGTTTGGCTCCAGAAGCAATGACGGGTTGGCGAAAACCTTTGAAGGTAGCAGGTCCGCCGATTTCCGCCGTCTGGCCAATCGACAGGTTTCTGCCGCGCAGCCACATCTGTCCGCCAATCCCTCCATCCAGATGGGTGCGGCCGATCATTCCGAGAAGGTCGCGGTGAATGTGGCCGTCGAGGTCGGCGTCACCATTGATGGTAATTAAGCTGCCCCCCACTTTCCCCTTTTCCGTCAAATCAAAAGTATCGCCGATGTAGGCGACATTTTTCCCGACAGCGCCGTCAATGGCCACCGTATGCGAAATCACGCGAATGTTCCCATCCACGGTCCCTTCCAGCCTCAGCTGTCCGGCGAAGGCGATGATATCTCCGGTGACGTGACCAGTGACGATGAGCATGCCGGTGAAGGCAATCAGGTCGCCTTCCACGGTGCCGTCGATTCGAACCGAAGCGCCGGAGGCGATCAAATCGCTATGAATCACTTCACTGGCGGGGACCAGGACGGACTCCTCGCGGCGAATCTCTGTTGCGGAAGCGGGCTGCGGCAGCACCAGGGCCAGGGCCATCGCGGACATCACCACGGCGATGGCTGTGGGACGGCGAAACCGCCGCCGGAGCAGGCCGATTGCCGCGATCCCTAGTATGGCCAATACCGCAATTTCCAAAGCGCTAATCATGGAGCTCCATCCTTCCCAGAATGCCCCACTGAACAGAAGCAAGCTCACGAAATCCGTCCCGCCGAAGCCCGCGTTACTCAATTGCTGGAGCCATGGGTCGACACTGTCGGTCCACAACCAGTACGCGCCGGCGCCAAAAACTCCAAAGCCGAGCGCCCAGACCCAGGAAGGCACGGCCCAACCACGTGTGGTGAGCAGCCGCGCGGGCATGGGTTCGTTGTCCTCGGTCAGGGCCGCGGTTAGCACGTGCGATTCGCGTTCGAGCGCATGAAGCAGATCGCGACATGCAGCGCAATCACTGATATGCAGGGCCATCTCCCGCGCGCGCGGCGGTTCGAGCTGCCCTTCGAGATACAGCAGGCAGGACATCTCGTCGAAATGAATCATGGCGTGCCTCCGGCCACCGCGCCGCGGCCACTCAGGATGTCGCGCAATTGGTGGCGAGCGCGCAACAGGACGACGCCCACGAAAGCGCGGCGCACTCCGAGAGTTGCCGCGACATCGTCGTAACTCATGTCCGCGTAATAGCGCAGCACGAGCGCCATGCGTGCGCGTGCGGGAAGTTTGTCGAGCGCGCGGCGCACTTCCTGGCTGGTGCGTTGCTCGATCAATTGTTCGAGCTGTCCGGGATCGGGATGTTCGAGCGGCATATTCTCGACCTCGCCGGTTTCCAGGTCCTGCCGCCCTTTTCTTCGGCGCAGCAGGTCCCAGCAGTGATTCGCGGCCACGGTGTAGAGCCAGGCGCTGAACGGGCGGCTGGAATCGTATTGCGATAATTTCTGGCGGACTTTGATGAAAATGTCCATGGTGGCGTCTTCAGCGTCCTCGTGAGTGGGCATCGCCCGCCGGCAGAATCGGAAAATGGGGGGCGCGAACTGCCGGTAGAGTTCGCCCCAGGCTTCCGCGTCACCGGCCTTCGCCTGGGCGATCAGTTGCTTCTCTCTGGCCTGGTCCGCGGGGTTCATCCCCTCGGGATGTCTCCTCGCATCCATTAGTTAGTACGCTTTAGACGGGTGAAATATTTCATGGGGGCCGCGCCCAATTCCCCGCAGGCTTGACGCTTTGGGAACGCACGATGCCTGAAGGGACTGTAACAAACTTCGAGCGGCGCGGGGTGCGTTGCTTTGGGGATTCTGATTGACTCTGGTAGCAGGGCGGCACGGGTCACCAAAAGAATCACTCTACGGTCATTTCCAGTGGTGGTATCATCCGCCCGTCAGCCAGCACAGACGCGAAAAGAGATATTGCAAAGTTCGAGACATTGCAATCAAGCCCCACGCCAGCCATGATTGGCGGCGGATTGCGAGAAGGAGAGTTTATGTCGTGCCAAGATTGCGTGCGTCAGGCATGGGTCGTCGCATTGGTCCTTGGGTGGGCGCTCACGGGATTCGCCCCGCCCGCCACAGCTCAGAAACAGGCGGAAGCGAAGAACATGAATCTTGTCGGCTACAACGATTTGCAGGGCCGGAGTGCCTATCAGCCCTCGATCCATAAGCAGGGCAACCGATGGATCGCCTACATCGGCCATCATGGCGGCTCCGCGATGAACCCGATCACGGGAAAAACCGAGGACAACGGCACGTCAATCGTCGACGTCACCGATCCGAAGCAGCCTAAATATCTGGCGCACATTCCGGGCGATCCGCGCGTGGCCGGGCCTGGAGAAACGGGCGGGGCGCAGATGACGCGACTCTGCGACGGGGCCGAATTGCCGCATGCCAACAAGAGCAAAGTGTATTTACTTCGCACCAAGGGGACCGACGCTCACGAAATGTGGGACGTGACCGATCCGGCGCGGCCGAACCGCGTGAACACCATCATCAGCGGACTGGTCGATACACACAAGAGTTGGTGGGAGTGCGATAGTGGCATCGCGTTTCTAGTCTCCGGCAAGCCCGGCTGGCGTACCAAGCGCATGATGCAGGTCTACGACCTGAGCGATCCGTCGGAGCCCGTATTTATCCGCGACTTCGGCTTGCCCGGCCAGCAGCCCGGCTCGACCGGCTTCCAGCCGAGCGATATGCACGGCGCCATGTCCACAGGTCCCAAGGGTAACCGCGTGTATGCCGGATACGGAACGTCCAAGGGCGGCGTAATCGAGATCATCGATCGCGAGAAACTGCTTAAGGGGCCCAAGGACCCCACCGAGGTGAATCTGATGTATCCGGTCGTGGGGAGACTCGATCTGCCTGATGAGGCCGGAGCGCACACGACCTACCCGCTGCTCGGTATGGACTTACCGGAGTACGCGAAAAATGGGTCGCAGGGCAAACACGATTTTCTCGTGGCCGTCGGAGAGACCACCGACAATGAATGCCATGCTCCCAGGCAGCTGGTGCGGACCTTCGACATCACGACGGAATCAAGAATCCTGGGCGTTTCGACTTGGACCGTGCCGGAGGCGAGTGGAGGCTTCTGCAGCCGCGGCGGCCGTTTCGGCACGCATTCGTCGAATGAAAGCATGACGCCGATCTACTACAAGCGCGTAATCTTTATCGCGCATTTCAATGCCGGCTTGCGCGCCCTCGACATTCGCGATCCGTACAACCCGAAGGAAATCGCCTACTACATCCCGGCCATCACCGAAAATACGGACAAGCGCTGCGTCGGCCAGGGCGCGGACCAGAAGTGCAAGGTCGCCATTCAAACGAACAATGTGGAAGTGGACGACCGCGGCTACATCTACATCGTCGATCGCGCCAACACGGGGATGCATATACTTGAATTGACTGGCGACGCGAAGAAGGTCGCCAATCTCCCATAGAGCGGCATCTGCTGGATAGGCTTAATCAACGGAATACCATTTCAGGGCCCATTTGTATCGAAACTCCAGTTCAGCCATCGAAGGTTTCGTTACGCTTGACGTAACACGTAATCAGCGCTATACTCACAAATGATCGTCAGCTACCGCGACAAGCGCACCAGGGACTTCGCGAGCGGCGAACGCGTCAAAGCGCTTTCAGGTATCGAACGCCCAGCCCGCCTGAAGCTGGATCGGCTCGAAGCGGCCACAACGTTAACTGACCTAGCGGCCTTACCCGGCAACCGCTTTGAAGCTCTGAAAGGGGACCGCAAAGGCCAGTACAGCATCCGCATCAACGATCAGTGGCGAATTTGTTTTGCGTGGCCGGAAGAATCATTGGGCCCCACAAACGTGGAGATCGTGGATTACCACTAGGAGTTAAAGATCGTGGCAATAAGCGCAATTCACCCCGGCGAACACCTAGCCGAAGAACTGAAGTTGCTCGACATGAGCGCGGCCGAACTGGCGCGCAAGCTCGATGTGCCCACCAACCGAGTCACCCAGATACTCAATGGTGAGCGGTCCATTACCGGCGACACCGCGCTGCGGCTTGCCCATTTCTTTGGCACCAGCCCGGAATTCTGGCTGAACCTGCAAAGCCTATACGAGTTGCGCGTTACGCAGAAAAAGTCCGGAAAAGCCATCAGGGGGCTTCCCACGCTGTCACATTCCGAACCCACCAGTGTTTAGAAGTCAGAATTTCAGCTAGCTCGTTTCGCGCTAGTTCGTGAAAGGGAGGTTGAACTCCACTTGTGCAAGCGCTTGCGGACTTCTTCGATGGGAGTCGTTCGGGCCGTTTCGGCGTCGCGGATACCTTCGTCAATCGCCGCGAGGGTCTTGTCGTCTTCATCCTCGATTGCGGGGGACAAACTGCCGAGGTCGAATTCCTTCGCCTTAGCCATAAGCCCACGATAGCCGGCATTGAGGGCGGACGCAACGGGTAGGAGGTGCGGTCGTGGCCTAATTCCGTGTGGCTGAGTTCCATGTGTCACCCCTGGCGGGGTTTTCTGGTCATCATCGACCCATTTCCCCACCGTTTCCACGGTGGGCTAAGTTGTGACGTCCCTCCGGGACTCCCGGCAACACAAAATTAGCCCCTGGCGCGCATACTTTCTGCCTTTACATCGTCGCCTTGCGGGAATAGCCTTCCAGCTAGCACTTTTTTGAGAAAAATTCAGAGCTTGGGAGTTCTTTATCTTGTGCGGTATCGCTTAGGGACCCCAATTCTACTGACTGGAGTCGTGCTGGCTTTCTCGCCAGTGGGACGGACTCAGAGCGTTGCGCACAAAGAGAGGCGATCGGGCGCCGCTAAGACGCCGGCCGCTTCGCGGACACCGGATCTGTCTGGAATTTGGGACACGCAGAACCCTCGCGGATTTCAGCCGAATACTGCTCTGTTTCCCGGAGAGATTCCTCCTCTTACGCCATGGGCGCAGGCGCAACTCGCAGCGGCGAGGCCCTCCTATGGACCGCACGCGGTTCCGGATTCAACCGATCCCGTGAATCCGACGAAGCTTGGCGCGCATGGATGTTTTCCGCCGGGCGTGCCGCGCATCTACCTGCATCCGGTCCCCATGGAAATTATTCAGATTCCGGGGCGCGTGCTCATGCGGTTCGAGTTCGATCACCTGTTGCGCGAAATCTGGACGGATGGCCGCGGCCACCCGAGTGACTGGAATCCCACTTACATGGGCCACTCGATCGGCAAGTGGGAGGGAGACACGTTCGTGGTCGACACGATCGGGTTCAACGACAAGACCTGGCTCGACCGCGTGGGCCATCGCCATAGCGAGGAGCTGCACGTTGTCGAACGCTTTCGCCGAGTGGACCACGACACGCTGCAGGACAACATTACCATGGAGGATCCCAAGGCGTTCACGAAACCGTGGAACACTTATGTGATCTTTGCGCTGCGCCCGGATTGGGAAATTCTGGAGCATGCTTGTGCCGACAATGCGAATTACGATGAGAACCTGCAGATGCAGGGGCAGGGCAAATAGGCCTCGGGCTCTGGCGAAGCGAAGAATCTCTCTTGGTTCAAACCAAAAGACCAGGAGGGATTCTTCGCGCATAATCGGCGCTCAGAATGACGGTTTCGCGCTTTTCTCCAAAACCTGTAACGCTGACTAATAGAAACTTGGTTCTGGCCGGGCTGAAGAGTCTGTGTGAGAACTGCAAGAGCGAAACTTCAGCGGCTAAAGCCGCACTTATTTTGCGGCGTTTATGTCGTGGCTGAAGCCACGACCCACAAACAATCTGGAGTTGCCAGACAGAATCTGAAGCCCGGCCCTCCGAAGTCAGTCGAGATTCGGCGCGCCTGGGTGGCCCCAATCTCTCCACGGGAGGTGGCATGAGACGAATGTTGCGTCGTGCGATGGCTGTGGTCCTGATTCTATTTTACTGTCAGGGAACTATTCTCGCGCATCATGGGACTGCCGCATACGACACCGCGAAATCGCTGACACTCAAAGGTGTCGTGACGAGCTTTGAATTTATTAACCCGCATGCCGAAATTCGTGTTGCCGTAACTGATGAGAACGGCCACGTGGTGAACTGGCTCGCCGAAACTAATAACCCAAACCGCCTGGCGAGGCGGGGTTGGAACCGGAATGTGCTGAAGGCTGGTGATTTGATTACGATCGTCGGCAATCCGGTGAAGAGCGGCGCGCCCAGTCTCCGTTTGACGAAGGTCGTGCTGGCCGATGGCACGGAGCTAGATCCGCTGTAAAGCAATATATGCCAAATATCAATATATGTGGATATCTCTGTACGCTAAGTTCCAGTCCATTTCGGCGGGCGTTTGTTCAGGAACGCGTCCATGCCTTCCCGAAAATCATGACTCATGTAACACATCAAAACCAGATCGCGGTCTTCCTCCGGATTCATCTTTCCCCTGATGCGGCGCAGAGCTTCCTTGGTGGCGCGCAGGGTCAGCGGGGCTTGCGACGCGACGGTTCGCGCCAACTCGTCCGCGCGGCGCTGCAAACTATCGTAGTCGGGAAGGACTTCTCCCAGCAGGCCGATCTTGCATGCCTCCTCGGCACCGATCAGCCGGGCGGTGAAAATAATATCCTTCACACGCGCCGGTCCGAGCAGAGCAGCCATCCTGACGTAGTTGGACATCGACAGGCAATTGCCGAGAGTGCGGCCGATGGGAACGCCAAAGCGGGCGTTTGCGGCGCCAATGCGAAGATCGCAGCAACCAGCAATCGTGAAACCGCCGCCGATGCACACTCCGGCAATCGCGGCGATCGTGGGCAGGCGGGAATTCTCCAGGGCTGTAAGCACGCGCTCGATTCGCGATTCATAGTTCAGCGCGTCCTCGGGCGTGGAAAAAGACTTGAACTCGGAAATGTCGGTGCCCGCGGCGAATGCCTTTTCGCCCGCGCCTGTCAGCAGGAGCACTTTAACGGACGAATCGTTTTCGGCCTGTTGGCAAATCTCTGCAAGCTGCTCGTACATTCGGAAAGTAAACGCGTTGCGAGCTTGCGGGCGATTGAAGGTGATGCGGCCGATTCCATCGTTGATCTCATACAGAATATCTCCGCTCACGGCTTGATCGCCTTAACGGAGTCAGGCATCTCAATCGCGCCCTGCGCCGCCAATTGGTCGGCTTCGGCGTCGGAGAATCCGTGCTCGCGCAGCACTTCGCGAGTGTGCTGGCCGAGTAGGGGCGCCGCCCGGCGCACGGAGCCCGGCGTATCCGAAAATTTGATGGGCAGTCCAAGGGACGGCACTTGTCCGGCCGTGGGATGCGTGGTCTCCACGATCATTTCCCTCGCCAAGGCCTGCGGATCGGCGTGCATTTGCGCGACATCCAGAACGGGCCCTGCGGGAACGCCCGCTTCTTCGAGGCGATGCAGCCAGTCGGCCGAGGTTCGAACTTTGAACAACGGAGTCAGTGCCGCTTGCAGAGCCGGCAGATTGAGCATCCTGTCAGCATTGTTGGCAAAACGTGGATCATCGCCCAATTCAGGCGCGCCGAGCGCTTCGAGCAGGCGGAGCCAATTGCCCTGGTTCGCGGCGCCGACGGTGATCCAGCCATCGGCAACCGGAAACGCCTGATAAGGAGCGTTCAGCGGATGGGCCGTTCCCATCGGCCCCGGCGCCTGGCCCGTCGCGAAACATATGGCCGACTGCCAATAGGTATGCACGATCCCCGCCTCGAACAGCGAGGTGTCCACCATTTGCCCCTGGCCGCTGGAGGCGCGAGAATGCAGCGCGGCCAGAATCCCGACGCAGGCAAGAATTCCAGCGGTGATGTCGGTAACAGGCGCCCCCATTTTCACCGGGGGACAGCCCGGCCCCTCTCCCGTGATACTCATCAGCCCGCTCATGCCTTGGGTGACCAAGTCGAATCCGCCGCGATCGGCATAGGGCCCGGTCCGGCCAAACCCGGAGATCGAACAATAGATCAGCCTGGGATTTGATGCGTGCAGTACGTCATAACCGAAACCCATCCGTTCCATTGTGCCGCGGCGATAGTTTTCGATCAGTACGTCCGCGTCCCACAGCAGGCGCGAGAGGACCTTGCGGCCCGCCTCGGTCTTCAGGTCCAGCGCGATGCCGCGCTTATTGCGATTCATGATTAGGAACGCTGCGGATTCGCCTGAGATTGTGGGCGGTACCATGCGGCGCGCGTCCTCGCCGCCCGGCAATTTCTCCACTTTGATGACGTCGGCTCCCATGTCGGCGAGCAACATCGAGCATGCCGGGCCCGCCATCACGTGCGACAGATCGATCACTTTCAGACCGGCCAGCGGGCCTTTTTCTTTCTGTCCAGTGACGGTTGCCATCTCCTGACCTTTCTTGGCTGCTTTCTTCCAGCTGCAATACTAGCCTGCAGCGCAGGTTCGGCCAAGTCCAAGTCAGTATTGACCAGGTTTTCGACACTCCGACTTCGTGGGGTGTGGCCCTCATACTTTCTGCCTCAAATAGTCATGCTAGAATTATTCGCAATTATGGATGCCCAGACGTTCCGAGAGTCCGTGACGGGTGCCATTCGATATTGGGAACCTCGTCGCTTGGTTTACAACACCGTTCTCGCTGCAATTGTCCTGATCTATTTCGCAATCAACTATCCCGCGTCAAAGTCATTTCTTTCGGTGGACTCTGTTCTTGGTCTCTTCTTGTTGGTCGTCTTGGCAAACGTCGCCTATTGCGCGGCGTATCCGGTTGACATCTTTGTTTGTGCCTCCAGTTATCGCGATCAATGGCGGAAGCATCGCTGGGTCATTTTTATGATTGGCTTGTTATTTGCCGGGATCATTACGCGTTTTCTTGCGGCTGGCATGTTCCAGTCCGGATCCACGCGGGTACGTTGAGGCGGATTACACATCAGGTCTCTCTGCTGAAATTATTTGCGCTGTTCTAGGCGCACGGGGTAGCTTACAAATTCCATCGACGAATTTTCCATTTCCACGTCGAAGCCTTCCACCTTGCTGGTGAAATAGTTGTAGCACCACACAGCGGGCACCGCCACGAGCAGACCCAGGGCAGTCGTGACGAGGGCTTCGGAAATTCCGGAGGCCACGGTCACAATTCCTGCTCCTTTCGCTGGGGCAGAGGCACGGAATGCGTTCATGATTCCTACTACCGTGCCGAACAACCCCACGAAGGGAGCCGTCGAGCCGATCGTTGCCAGCCCGCTCAGGCCGCGTTTCAGCTCCGCGTGAATCGTCGCTACCGAGCGCTCCAGGCCGCGCTTCGCAGCTTCAATCATTTCCTTGCCGGAAACATGGGACGGAGCCAACAGGAACTCCGCGAGTCCCGTGGCCACCATCGCGGCGATGTGGCTTTTCTTGTTTCGTTCGGCGATGGAAATAATATCATCGAGCTTGGCAGCGTCGAGCGCCGCGGCCACTTGCACCACGAACGCACGCGATTGATTCCTGGCCACGCTGTAGCGGAGGCCGCGCTCGACCGCCAGAACAATCGAAATTACCGACATCAGGAGCAGCATGATGACCACCGACAGAGCCGTCCAGCTCATTGCGTGCAACATGCTTATCAGATTCCAGTCCACGGCCGCCTCCTTTTGGTGCGATTGCTTTCACTTCTGCTATAGACACCAGGGGCGCCGAATTTGTGCCGCATGATTTTCCGGTCCGATCGGCGCCGTTTTTTTGGAGAGTGGGAATGACCCGCTGAGGACGTTCAGAGGTAAGAATCAAAACGACGAGCAGCCTTATGAGCCTGCATGAGAATTGCAAAAACAAAAACTCAGCGGCTAAAGAGGCTTCGGAAAAAGTGCTTTCGTCGTCATTCTGAGCGAAGCGAAGAATCTCTCTAGGTTTGAAACAAACGACTCAGAGGGATTCTTCGCTTTTTTCCGCAAAGTGTAAAGCCGCACCCATTCTGCGGCGTTTACGTCGTGGCTGATGGTTCGTCAAGCTCACCACAAGAGCCACGACCCACAAACATTCTCGCGTTGCCACATAGACTCTTGAGGCGGGATTCGACTAATGGACTTCGACATTAACCGCAGCGGTCTTGGTGTGACCCGCCGCATCCTCGGCTGTGAGCGTGTACGTTGTAGTTTTGTGGGGTGAGACATGGACGCAACGGCTGAAGGCCGGCCAGACGGGTTCTGATTGCGGCTCGAGCGTCACCGATTTTGCATTGGAGACGCTATAGCAGAGTTCGGCGGTTTCCCCCGCCCGAATGTTTACGGGGTCGGCGTAAAAACCAAGAATCTCGAAGCGGTTCCCGCCCATCTTCTCGAAGGTATCCCGGGCCTTGGCGCGCCGCTCGGTTGCCGCCTTTTCTTCCAGCGCTTGATTTGTTAGTCGGCGAGATAGGAAGACCCAGCCGACGTAGAGTCCCACGAAAAGAAGAGCGACGCTCGAAAAAATAAGATATTTTTTGAATCCTTGGTGCGTCTCGGGGGCCGTATCGCTCAGCATAGGCGCGTGGTGTGGATTCCCGTTTGGCTTTGCCTGCAATGGAAGTCTACACCCGCACGCGCCCCCTTGGGTGGGCGATCATAGGATGATTTCCTCCTTTTAATTAAGTAATACAGTATTTATACTAGTGGTAACACGAAGGAAAAACAATTTCGTACCAGACCGACTGTGCGACTCGGCTCACGCATCTGGCAGCCAATCCGCACTACCTTGAAGGCCTGAGAGCTTTTGTTTCGGCGGATAGTGGGATACAGTGGATGTCTCCGAGCCTCTCACTTGCGGTTCGTTGTGTCTCTTATGACTGAAAACGAGCACTGGCTCTACGCGCCGTCGCCAAAGCGCTGGCCTTGGGGCGTCGGCGACTTGGAACCCGCCGGAAATAATGACTGAAAACCTTCCATCCGTAGTGATCGTCGGGCGCCCGAATGTCGGGAAGTCGACAATTTTCAACCGGCTGACTGGCACGCGGCGCTCGATTGTCACTAACGAGCCTGGAATCACGCGCGACCGCATCTACGGCTCAGCTACATGGCAGGGCCGCACGTTCGAAGTCGTCGACACCGGCGGGATCGTCCCGGACGATAAAGCGGCCATCCCGCGCGAAATTCTTCGCCAGGCGCAGGTGGCCATCCAAGGCGCATCGCAACTTTTGCTGGTGGTCGATGTGCGCGCCGGGCTGACGCCTCTTGACGCCGAGCTGGCGCGCCTGTTGCGCCGCACGGGGAAACCCCTGGCAATTCTGGCGAACAAAGTCGATACGCAGATGCAGGAATCGCTCGCGGCGCCGTTCTACGAACTCTCGAACGATGTTTTTCCTGTTTCGGCGGAGCATGGTTATGGATTTGACGCCTTGCTGGAGAGCATTACGCCTTCCGACGGGCCCAACGGTTCACTTGAAGGGTTCAGCGTAGAAGTACCTGCCCGTCCGGCAGGCGGGGAGCCCGCACCTGGGGCTCTCGAAGACGAGCCAGTTTCTCCAGAAGAGCCGGGAGCGGCCAAACTGGTTCATGTCGCGATCATTGGCCGCCCCAATGTTGGGAAATCAACGATGCTCAACCGGCTGGCGGGCGCGGAACGTTCGATCGTCTCCGACATTCCGGGAACGACGCGCGATGCGGTGGACACGATGGTGCGGCACGGGGAGCGCACGTACCGGTTCGTCGATACGGCAGGGATTCGGCGCAAGGGCAAGACGAATCTTGTCGCGGAGAAATTGAGCGTGGTGATGGCGCGGCGGCACCTGGAACAAGCCGACGTCGCCCTGTTGATCGTTGATGCGAGCACGGGTGTAACGGCGGGCGACGCCAATATTGCAGGCTACGCGGAGCAGTCCGGCCGGTCCGTCATCATCGTGATGAATAAATGGGATCTAGCGCTTGAGGCAGCCGCGGAAAAAGCCGAGCGCGAATTGAAAAACGAGAACTCGCGCACGGGGCACGTGGCCGTGTCCCGAAAACAGAAGCACACCTCGGTGGCGCGCAAGAAGGCCGCGACGGGGAGAGTCAATCCTGCGCAGTTGCTCATCGATTACGAAAAAATCGTGAGGACGCGATTCAAATTTCTCGATTACGCGCCGATTGTGTTTGTCTCCGCGCTGACAGGCGATCGTTCGGAAAAGCTGTTTGACCTGATCGACCGCGTCGCTGACGCGCGCCGCAGACGCATCTCGACGGGCGAGCTGAACCGCTGGCTCTCTGAAGTAGATCTGGATCGCGGTACATCTCCCGCGGCCCGCAAGGTGAAAATTTATTACGTTACGCAGGCGGCTACTTCGCCGCCGACGTTTATTACCTTCACGAATCAATCGAAGCGGCTGCATTTCAGCTACGAGCGGTTCCTCGAGAATCAGTTGCGCAAGAGTTTTGATTTCCTCGGCGCGCCGATACGATTTCTCCAGCGCATGAAGGAAAAGCGCGAGAGGAAGTGAGTTCGGGGTGGGACAAACTGCTGCCCGCCCAAGAATCGGGCGGCCGCTACAAAAGCAATTCCTCCGCGCCACCGGGGGCGTTGACACGCGTCAGAATCGGATTAGGATAGGGGTCAGAATCCGTCTAGGATCACATCTATGGAAGGTAACGGCCAACACGAATCGGCTCTTCCGGACAAGGATCTGTTCCGGATCGGCGAGGTCAGCCGCCTGACTGCCACCAAGCAGTTCGTCCTGCGGTATTGGGAGTCGGAGTTCCCGATGTTGCAGCCGGTGAAAAGCCCGAAGGGGCATCGGCTGTATCGCCGTCAGGACATCGAGACTGTCTTCGTGATCAAGAGGCTGCTGTACGACGAAGGGTTCACAATCGCCGGCGCGCGGCGCCACTTGCGCGATCAGGGAGCGGAGCCCGACGCATTGAACGGGGGCGATGCATCGGCTGAAGCACGGCCCGCGCAACCTTACCTGGGGCTCAACCGCAAGACGTTGCTCGACCTGCGCGACTCGCTGCGCTCATTCTTGACGCTCCTCGAACACGAGTGATACGCTGAAACCCTAGTCGGGACGTAGCGCAGCCTGGTAGCGCGCACGCTTGGGGTGCGTGAGGTCGCTGGTTCAAATCCAGTCGTCCCGACCATTCTTCCTTTGTTCGTCGATTAGCTTTTTTGGTTGTCCGCCGTCTAGAAGAACATCTGTGAATTCAGACCCCGCCCCTTCGAAAGACACGAAGGAGCGGGCACCCTGCCGTGATCGACCGCCGGGTCAAAGAGGTGCGAGCGAAATGTCATTTTGGGAAGAGCGATACCTTCAAACTGTAGGATCGCCAATCGGCCCATCCGGGATGTCAAAATGGAAATCCCGGATTGTACTCGTGATATAAGCTGCGGTCCAAGAAGATGTCAGGTGAGGCACGGCCCATGCCAAGAGACGACGAAGAAATCCTGAAGCTCAAGGGACGCATTCGCGAACTTGAGGCGGAAAATAATGAACTCAAGAAGAGGCGTGACCGTGCGCGAGGTGTCCCGGCGGAGGTCTTAGTGGCACAAATGACAGGAGGTAAACGCACCGAAGGATATAAGGATTCGTACGATGTATTGACCAAGAAAGGAAATCGCATTGAGGTGAAGCTTAGTAAAGTCCATGTTCAGAAGTCTACAAATACCCTACGCTGGACTTGGGACAATATTCTTGGTCGGAAGAAATACGACTTCCTTGTCTTGGCGGGTGAAAAGGATGATCCACGCTGCGAAGAGTATCCTTCTGATTTGGCGTACGTGTTTTTCTTGGTACCGCGAAGCGAAGTGAACGACATCAATAGCGCTGGCGATTGTGTCGCACTCAATACGAATTTCGCGACGGCCAGCGCGGACAAAGCAAGAATCCTCATCGAGCGCTATTTGGTCCGCTCGCAAGAGGAATTCAAGAACTTATAGGTACGGACGCGGTTGTCCTCGGGCGGGGGGTGGCCTAAATTGACAGAATTTGTCAACTATAGGTCGGGAAGCCCTCCCCCTGAGGCAGTCAGAGTTCTAAGATCGTCCTCTAAGGCCGACCCTATTTCTCTTCTAAACGTCCCATCAAAATCGATTTTAGGAAACCCGTTCACCTCTCTCGCTTGTCGCATTGTCATGCTTGCTGCTACAGTATTTATGCAGGGTGGAACGAAACCAGATTGGCCGGTGCAGGCTTTTCTTGGGTGGCCGGTCAGTTTTTCGGGGTCATAAGGAGCAGCTTCCGGTCGCATTTCCCGCGACCCATAAGGGTACGGCCGCCCCTCATTGGGAAGTCCTACATGGCACACATTCTGATTACCAACGACGACGGTATCCAAGCGGAAGGCTTGCGCGCGCTGGTTCATGCGATGGAGGGCGTGGGCACGATCAGCGTTGTCGCCCCGAGCCACGAGCGCAGCGCTTCGGCGCAGTCACTTACGCTTCGGCAGCCGATTTTCTGGGAGCACGTCGCGGAGCGCGAGTGGGCGGTCGAGGGCACGCCGACCGATGCGGTGATCCTGGCCATTCACAAACTGTTGCCGAACCGGCCCGACCTGGTGATTTCGGGAATCAACCGCGGCGGCAACCTCGGCGAAAACATATTTTATTCGGGCACGGTGGGCGCGGCGATGGAAGCGGCGATCAACCATGTCCCGGCCATCGCGATTTCGGTGGCGCACAAAGGAAAGGGCATCCGCTTCGAGCAGGCGGCGAAATTCGCGCGCGAATTGGCGCAGTTGGTTCTGGCGGACGGAATGCCGCAGGGCGTTCTGCTCAACGTGAATGTGCCGCTCTCGTGGAATGGAAGCGTGCGGTTCACGCGGCAGTCCAAGAAGGTTACGCGCAACGTTTTGCAGGAGGGCACTGATCCGCGCGGCCGTTCGTTTTTCTGGCTGCACGAGCAAGAGCACATCGAAGGGCTCGATCCGGAAAGCGATTATGCGGCGATTTTCGACGGAGCGGTTTCGATGACGCCGCTGCACCTCGACCGCACGCACGAAACTTCACTCAATCATTTGTCCCACTGGGCGGCCAAGCTCGAATCCAAGGAAAGTTAGTCCGCTAACCGGGAAACCCTCTGTGCTCTCTGTGATTCTCTGTGTTAAAACCCGAAAAGATTAACACAGAGTACACAGAGAATCACAGAAGACCACAGAGAAACCTGCGCTCCTCCTTCGATCGTCTATTCTTGCTACTTTGATCCAGGTGAAACGCGGGATTCTAGGAGCCGGACGAATTCCGCGAGGTCGGGCGCGCTGACATCAGATGCGGCCCAGAACTGGAACCCGCCCCGCGACCAACGGATCAGGTTGTAGCCCTGCCAAGGCTCCATGCCGCGTGCCGAATTCACTCCATTTGCGTCAGGCCACACGAACACATTGATGAAATGCTTTCGCCGTTGATAGACCAGTGCGGCGACCTCGCGTCCTTCGAGATAGTCGAGCCGCCCGCCCACCAGCGGATAGCCGTCGCTTGCCAGGTCTTCGACTGGGGGCGAAAAATCGAGCTTGCCGTCGAACCAAGGTTTCACGGTGTGTTGATCCGTGGAGGCGACGTCCATCAAGTGGTTGGCTTCGAGCGACCGGACGTGGCTGGAGAACACTTCCGCCTCGATTCGTTGATCATTGGAAGGTCCGCGAAGGCCGGACACTAACTGCCACGACGTGACGCTGAACACTGCGAGCACAGCGAACGCGGCGGCCCATCGCCAATTCGGAAACGTGTACCACGCGTTCGCACGTTCAGGGTCTTTCGTTGTGGTGGAAGCCCCGAGCGACGATTGGATCCGGTCCCGCAGCGCCGCCGGCGCAGCATACGACAGCGAACCGCGCCGCAGGGTATCGCGCAAAACCTGCTGGCTCTCCAGTTCCCGGGCGCAAGCGGCGCAGCTTTTCAGGTGCGTTTCCATCTCGATTGTGCGCACCAGATCGAGTTCACCATCGAGGTAGCCGGGGACGAAGCGTTGTGTCAATTCGCAGCTCATTTTAGGACTCCTTGCCAAGAGCGGCGCCCAGCGACTGGCGCAGTCGAGTACGTGCCCGAGCCAAGCGGGACATCACCGTGCCGATCGAGATAGAAGCGACATCGGCAATCTCCTTGTACGACATGCCTTCAATCTCTCGAAGCACGAGCACCTCACGGAAAA